>ENA-ORUM01000074-ORUM01000074.1-human-gut-metagenome-genome-assembly--contig:-NODE-74-length-141309-cov-10.757133_pt1 | contig 141309 bp, 124 predicted proteins | sample MGYA00242083_ERZ509217 | MGnify/ENA primary metagenome ERZ509217 (study PRJEB26280, sample SAMEA2338831) | human gut metagenome | biome: human gut; feature: human-associated habitat; material...
GGTGCCGACCTGCGTCGACACCTCTGAAGCGGACACACTTTTTGTCCTATAACCCCTAAAGCCCTGCTTACGCAAAAGCGGGTACGCGCGAAACTCGCACGCACCCGCTCAACCCTCTTGCAAGCGTCCGCTATCCCCTGGCTCAGATAGCCATAGCAGCAAGCAGCCGGAACTCGATCGCGCTACTCGGCGTCGTCGTCCTTGCGCCGCTTCAAGCCAAGCTTACCGGCAGCGATGAACGTAGCTCCGAACGTCGCCGCACTCGCTCCCGCAAAGCCAGCGAACATAACGAGGTCCGAAGTCTGCGGCATGCGGCCGCCCGCATCCTCAGCAGCCCCATCGGTAGCCTCATCGGAGCTCTTCTTCGCATCCGGGTCCGCGTCCTTTGCATCACCGGAAGCATTCTCGTCCCCGTTGGAAGACGTCGTCGAAGGCCCCTTCTTCGAAGCGGCCCCATCGTCCTGCTTCGCCGTATCCGTTGTTGCACCGTTCGCACTCGACTCGTCTTGGCCGGTGCCGTCAGACGATGCATCTTCCTTCGCATGCTCACCCGATCCAGCATCGCCGGATGAAGCGTCACCTGCCGCACCGTTGCTCTTATCTGCGGAATCGTCGGCATCAGCCCCATTGGACGCATCGTCCGAAGCGCCGCCCAAGGCACCGTCGTTGGAAGCATTGTTGGAACCGGAGCCGCCTACAACCGAATTATCTGCGGCCCCGTTCGTGGAGCTGCCCCCGTTCGAAGCGCCGCTGTTCGCCGACCCGCTGTTCGAAGAGCTGCCGCCGCTTCCGCCCGCGGAATCGCCGCCAGCAGTAGCTCCATTGCTCGGCGCATCGTCTGCAGAGCCCGAGCCGGAACCAGCCGAATCACCGGCAGACCCAGCGCCATTCGAACCGGAGCCGGATGCCCCGTTATTCGAGCCGCCAGCCGTGCCGTTATTCGAACCGGATCCCGCGCTATCCCCGGCGCCCTCGTCCGAACCGGAATCCGAACCAGAGCCCGCGCCGGCATCGCCCGCCGAGCCGCCCGCATCTCCCGCAGAATCGCCGGCTGCTCCATTGGTCGCATCGTCGGTCGAGCCCGCCGCGCCACCTGCCGCCTCGTCCTCTGCTTCATGCAGCGAGATAAACGCCAGGCAGTCGTTCAGCTCGTTCTTGTAACGGTTCTTCCAGCCCTTGTAATACTGGGTCTGCGAACTGTACTTCTCGATGTTGTCGGTCATCTGCGCGGAAAGGGCCGTCACGAACTCGCGATCGGTCATGTCGTTCGAGAGGTTCGCGCCGCGGAGCACCTTTTTCACGCCGCCGGTGCCCCACATGTTGGACAGACCCCACACCATGCCCTTCACGCAGTCCGCGCGGCCAGACATGTCGATCCCCAGCTCGCTCTTCAGCCAGCGCTCGGTCGGCACATAGTAGCTGTTGTATGCATACGCATCCTGGAAGGCAGAGAACTCCGCCGGGTCGGCATCGTATGCGGCATACCAGGCACTTTGCACGAGCTGGCCGAGCTCGGTCAACGTCTTGCTGCCGCTATCGTACATAGACGAGGCGCCTTTGACCTCGCTCCCCCGGTCGATCACGGCCTTGAGCATCGAGTACTTCGTGGGGTTGGCGTTGTACACCTGGGTAAGGAACGGAATGAGCGAGTAGCGGCGGTCGAACTGATAGTAACCGAGCGCGTTGTAGCCATCGCCATAGCTGAAGCCCTGGCGATAGTTGCTGTGGCTCTCGTACTTGGTGAAGTACTTCATCTCGCTCGAGACAGAGACCGAAGAGAGGCTCAAGCTGCTCGCCGAGCGCGCGGAACGCGCCGAGACGGCAGGGGCGCTCTCGTAGAAGTCGGCCTTATCGTAGTCCGCCGGTGCGGGAAGCTGCTCCGCCGAATCGTCTGCGGCGGAGTCGGCACTGCCGGCCGCGGAAGTGCCGGTTGCGGCGGCGTCCGCATCTGCGGAAGCGCTCGGCTCGGCGAAAGCGGCGGTGGTCGCCTGCACGGCGCCGAAGGTCAACGTGAGCGCAAGGCCCGATGCTATAGCGATGTGGCGGGGCTTCATGAAGCTCTCCAATCTGCGGCTCCGAGGAGCTGGTACGGTTAAGGTTTCATTCGCAGTACGCGAGAGGCTCCCAGTATGCCAAGGGCCCAAAATGCGGGTCAAGGCATTCACACGAAGCTTAAGGAAGTCAATTAAGGTTGAAGTAGAGCTTGAAGTGTCGGGCCCCCTATTTTGGAGGTGCCGTTGCGGCAAGCTCAACCAGCGCACTCTGGAACCGTAAGGCCCGGACGAAAGGTTCCCAGGATACTCTGAAATGAGACAGTTTCACCCGGCACAAGTGTCTCTTGACGCACGACCGGCGCCAATCGGCACGCGAGCGAGAGCCGCCTAATCGATGCTCAGATCGATCTCGGGCACGCGCGCGAGGTCCGCAAGGGTGACCCCGTCCACATACGCCTCGATCGCCTCGTCGAGCCCAGTCCAAAACTTGACGGTGGAGCAGAGATCGGCTCGATGGCACGCCCCCTCGAGCCCTTCGCAGGCAACGGGGGCCGTGGTGCCCTCGGCGGCACGCAGGATATCGCCGGCGCGAATCTCGTCCGCCGGGCGCGCGAGCGCATAGCCGCCGCCCTTGCCGCGCACGCTCGTGAGGAGCCCCGCATGCATGAGCGGGCGCACGAGCTGCTCTAGGTACTTCAGCGAGATGTCCTCGCGATCGGCCACCTCGCGCAGGGCGATCTTGCCCTCGGCATCACCGAACGCCGCGATGTAGATCATGAGGCGGAGAGCGTACCGCCCCTTGGAAGAAATGAGCATGCCGCCTCCTTCGAAACAATGAGACAAACGTGCCGGGGCAAATTGTCTCACCCCGCCATCCCGTGACACCGGAAGGCCCGGAGCCGGGGCCCGCCCAGGCCTCGCACCCCGCTCAACCCGCGTGAAACATAATCACCCGGTGTTTTTGTTTCACCGGCCATGAGCTCCGAAATCCTAGTGGATTAGTGGGAATTAACCTTGACTTCGAGCGCAATCATTTTATCGTTAATCCGAGATAATTCCTAGGATTAACATCCGAGTTCACAGCAAGGAGAAACCATGTCCCAGACCCCGCTCCTCTCCATTCAGGGGCTTGCCGCCGCCGTGGACGAGAAGACCATTCTCCACGGCATCGACCTTACCATTCCCGCTGGCGAGACCCATGTGCTCATGGGCCCCAACGGCGCCGGCAAGTCCACGCTCGGCCACGTGATCATGGGCGACCCCGCCTACACGCAGACCGCCGGCACCATCGCCTTCGATGGTGAAGACATGACCGAGCTCAGCCCGGACAAGCGCTCCCGTGCCGGCGTCTTCCTCTCCTTCCAGGCACCGGTCGAGATTCCCGGCGTGCCGCTCTCGAGCTTCCTGCGCGCCACCATCGCCGACCGTCCCGGCTTGGAGATGCGCGGCAAGGAGTTCCGCCGCCGCATGAAGGAGCTCTGCGCGGAGCTCGACATGCCGCCCGCCTACCTCAACCGCGAGCTGGGAGTGGGCTTCTCCGGTGGCGAGAAGAAGAAGGTCGAGATGCTCCAGCTGCTGCTCCTGCAACCCAAGCTCGCCATCTTGGACGAGACCGACTCGGGCCTCGACGTGGACGCGCTCGGCGTGGTGAGCTGCGGCATGGAGCTCTACCGCAAGAGCTGCGACGGAACGCTCCTCATCATCACGCATAACGCGCGCATCCTCGAGCACCTCGACGTCGACCGCGTGCACGTGATGGTGAACGGGCGCGTGGTACATGAGGGCGACGCTTCGCTCATCGACTGGATCGACGAGCACGGCTTCGAGCGCTTCGAGCAGGAAGCGGCGGGCGGAAGCGCCGATGCCGCACTCGACCCGGCCGACCTCTCCGCGGTCATCGAGCGCTAGGAGGCGGCCGTGGCAAAGCAACGCACCGAGGTCGCGGACATCGACCGCACCCTCTACGACATCGTTGATAGCGAGGAGGGCTTCGAGCGCCTGGACAGCGGCCTCACGCCGGATATCGTGCGCGAGATCTCCGAGCGCAAGGACGAGCCCGAGTGGATGCTCGACTTCCGCCTGAAGTCGCTCGAGACCTACCACAAGATGCCCAACCCCACCTGGGGCCCCAGCATCGCCGGCCTCGACATGGACCACATCGTCACCTACGTGAAGCCCAACACCGACCAGCAGGCCACGTGGGACGAGGTGCCCGACGACATCAAGAACACCTTCGAGCGCCTGGGCATCCCCGAGGCTGAGCGCAGCTACCTGGCCGGCGTGGGCGCGCAGTACGACTCCGAGCTCGTGTACCACAACATGCAGGACACGGCCTCGAAGATGGGCATCGTCTACTCCGGCATCGAAGAGGCGCTCCACGAGCCCAAGTGGGAGGCGCTCATCCGCGAAAAGTTCATGACGCTCATCCCGCCCACGGACCACAAGTTCGCCGCGCTCCACGGCGCGGTGTGGAGCGGCGGCTCGTTCGTCTATGTGCCCGCCGGCGTGAAGCTGGACTTTCCCCTCCAGAGCTACTTCCGCCTGAACGCCAAGGGCGCGGGCCAGTTCGAGCACACGCTCATCATCGTGGAGGACGACGCCGACCTGCACTTCATCGAGGGCTGCTCGGCGCCGAAGTACAACGTGGCCAACCTGCACGCGGGCGCCGTGGAGCTCTTCGTGGGCAAGCGCGCGCACCTGCGGTACTCGACCATCGAAAACTGGTCGAAGAACATGTACAACCTGAACACCAAGCGCGCCCGCGTGGACGACGAGGGCGAGATCGAGTGGATCAGCGGCAGCTTCGGCAGCCATGTGGGCTACCTCTACCCCATGAGCGTGCTGAACGGCCGCAAGAGCCGCTCGAGCTTCACGGGCATCACGTTCGCCGGCGCGGGGCAAAACCTCGACACCGGCTGCAAGGTGGTGCTGAACGCGCCCGAGACGAGCGCGACCGTTGAGACCAAGGGCATCTCCAAGGGCGGCGGAATCCAGACCTTCCGCAGCTCCGTGGTGGTGACGGAGCGAGCCGAGAACTCCGCCGTGAGCGTGAGCTGCCAGTCGCTCATGCTCGACGACCAGAGCCGCTCGGATACCATCCCCGCCATGGACATCCGCGCCAAGCACGTGGACGTGGGCCACGAGGCCACCATCGGGCGCATCGGCGACGACAAGGTGTTCTACCTCATGAGCCGCGGCATCTCCGAGGAGGAGGCGCGCGCGATGATCGTGAACGGCTTCGCTGAGCCGGTGGCCAAGGAGCTGCCGCTCGAGTACGCCGTCGAGATGAACAACCTCATCAAGCTGGAGATGGAAGGGGCTATTGGATGACGTATCCCGCCGGCCGTCCGCAGCGCCCCGCCTTGCCGTTCAATCGTCGCTCGCGTACCCAAGTACGCGCCACTCCTCTTTCACGGCAATCTGCGGCACTGCGAACGCCCGAATGCCCTGCCCGCGATACGATCGAAAGGGGTCTTCTTTGGACGCTCTGAAGATACGACACGCCAACGCCATGCCCGCCCCCACCTGGGGCTGGCTGCGCATGAACGATACACAGATCGAGATTCCGATGAACCTGGCACCCGGCGGCTCGATGGAGGTTGACGCAGAAGACCGCCTGTTCGACCACGCCATGAGCTTCGAGGGCGCGGTGGCCGAACTGCAGGCGCGCCTCGACGCGGCACGCGCGGCGGCGAACGAGGGCAGTGCGGGCGATGACCGTGCCTGCGTGCGCGCTGCACTGGCCGAGAATGCTGCCCGCAACGTCGCAACAGTCGGCGCAGCCGAGATGCCCGGCACGGCCGAGACGGCTGAAAGCGGCTCTGCGAGCGCGCCCGCGTCCAATCTCGAGCTCCCCGCGCTCTCATGCTACCAAAAGCGCGCTGCGTTGGAGGAGGCCGCGCTCGACGTTGCCACCGCCTTCGAGACCGGCATCGGCGCAGACGCCCGCGCCTACCTGAACTTCCTCGCCCGCGAGACCATGGTGCTCGCGGCAGCGAAAGACACCCAGGAGCGGTCAACCATCCGCGTTGAGGCCGAGGCTGGCGAGGCCGCGGCGGCGAGTATCGACGTCGTTGCCGCACCGGGTTCCACCTTCGACCTCGTCATCGCGCTCGACGCGACGGCCGCCATGGGCGCCGAGGACAACGCTACCGCGGCACTTGCCGGCACCACGCTCCGCGTCTTCGCCGGTTCACATGCCCGCGTGAACGTGGCCGTCTACGCCCTGGGAACGCCTACGGCCATGCTGCTGGACGACGAGGGCTACGTCCTCGACGAGGGCGCGCGCGTGAATGTGCGCCACGTGGTGCTCGGCGGAGAGCTCACCGTCACCGGCCTTGCCGCCGACGTGCGCGGTGACACCGCTCGCCTGGATATCGACACCCGCTACCTCGCTTCCGGCTCCGAGCAGCGCGACTTCAACTACGTCGTTCGCCAGCGCGGCCGCAAGACCGTGAGCAACATGAACGCCAACGGCGTGCTTGCCGGCACCAGCAAGAAGGTGCTGCGCGGCACCATCGACCTCGTGCACGGCTGCAAGGGCAGCGAGGGCTCCGAGCAGGAGACCGTCCTTCTGGCGAGCGAGGGCGTGGACAACAAGACCGTGCCCACGATCCTTTGCGGCGAAGACGACGTCGCGGGCAACCATGGCGCCACGATCGGGCACGTTCGCCCGGAGCAGCTCTTCTACCTTGAGAGCCGCGGCGTGTCCGCGGAGGCTGCCGAGGCGCTGTTCATCCGTGCCAAGCTCGAGGACGCCGCGCTCTCCGCGCCGGACGAGCGCATCCGCGCCTCCGTCCTTCGCCTGGGCGAGGCCCTCATCCCCGGCTTTACCGACGATATCGACGCACCCGAGGAGGATGCCGCATGATTGACACCGAGTCCGTAGCCTGCGAGTCCTGCACCGCGCCCGCACCGGGCGTGCTGGATGCCTCCGATGCCGCCTCGCGCGCCTGGCCGCGCATCGACATCGAGACCAACCCCTTCAAGGCAGCGTTCCCGCTATTCACCCAACATCCGGACATCGCCTTTTTGGACAGCGCCGCCACCGCGCAGCGCCCCGCCTGCGTGCTGGAGGCGCAGAAGCGTTTCTACGAGACCATGAACGCCAACCCGCTGCGCGGCCTATACTCGCTTTCGGTGGAGGCGACCGAGGCCATCGCCAAGGTGCGCGCGCAGATCGCGGGCCTCATCGGCGCCGTTGACGAGGCGGGCAAGCCGCGCGCAAACGAGGTCGTTTTCACGCGCAACACGAGCGAGTCGTTAAACATCGTGGCGAGCTCCTTCGCGCCCACGGTCCTTGAACCGGGCGACGAGGTAGCCATCACCATCATGGAGCACCACTCTAACCTTATCCCGTGGCAGCAGGCATGCCGCGCGGCGGGCGCCAAGCTCGTCTACCTCTACCCCACCAAGACCGGTGAGCTCACCGATGCCGAGATTGCCGAGAAGATCGGCCCGCGCACGAAAATCGTGGCGTGCACGCAGGTGTCGAACGTGCTCGGCTGCCGTGTGCCGGTCGAGAAGCTCGCCGCGGCCGTGCACGCCCACGGCGGGTACCTGGTGGTCGATGCTGCCCAGTCCGTGCCGCATATGCCCGTCGATGTACGCGAGCTGGGCGCGGACTTCCTCGCCTTCTCCGCCCACAAGGCCCTGGGCCCCATGGGCGTGGGCGTGCTCTGGGGCCGCTTGGAGCTTTTGGAGGCCATGCCGCCCTTCCTCACAGGCGGCGAGATGATCGACTCCGTGACCGAGCAGGATGCCGTCTGGGCTCCCGTGCCTGAGAAGTTCGAGGCGGGCACGCAGGATGCGGCCGGGATTTACGCCACGGGCGCAGCGCTCGACTACCTCGTGAACCAGGTGGGCTATGACACCGTGCAGGCGCGCGAGCAGGCGCTCGTCCACTACGCGATGAGCCGCATGGTAGAGCTTCCCTATGTGGAAATCATCGGCTCGATCTATTGGGACCGCCACCACGGCGTCATCAGCTTCAATGTGCGCGGCGTGCACCCGCACGACGTGGCGAGCATCCTCGATATGCAGGGCGTGTGCATCAGGGCGGGCCACCATTGCGCCCAGCCGCTGCTCACCTGGCTCGGCGTGGAGAACCTCGCCTGCTGCCGCGCGAGCCTCGCGTTCTACAACGACAAGCACGATGTGGACGCCTTCATCGACGGCCTCGAAACCGTCTACCGCACCTTCAACTAGGCAGAATGAGTCAAAATGGGACGGGGTTGTTTTGAATCAAAATGGGACGGAGTTGTTTGGAGCAGCAGCTTTTCAGCCCCGCCCCAATGAGTCATTTTAACCCCGTCCCAAAATGACCGGCTCCGTCCCAAAATGACCAGAATGGCTCGTTCAGCACGCACGAAAGGACCCTTCATGGGCAATATCTATACTTCGACCACCTTCATGGAGCACAACTCGCACCCGGACTACAAGTACGAGATGGATTCCCCCACCCATAGCCACGACGGCATCAACCCCAGCTGCGGAGACGAGCTAACGCTCATGCTGCGTGTGGAGAACGGCGTGATCGAGGAAGCAAGCTTCACCGGCCACGGATGCGCCATCAGCCAGGCGTCGGCCGACATCATGGCCGACCTTATCACCGGCGAGACCGTAGAGGAAGCCAAGCGTCTCTCTGGGCTGTTCCTCGCGATGATTCGCGGTGAAGAGCTCTCCGAAGACGATTTCGAGGACCTCGATGAGGCTGCGCAGCTCAAGGACATCTCGCATATGCCTGCCCGCGTGAAGTGCGCCGAGCTCGCCTGGCGCACCCTCGACGGCATCCTCTCCTAACTTGCAAAATTAGGACAGAGGGGATTTTGCATTCGACCGCTAATGGACGCGTGCGACGATGCTCCTTCCGACGCCGGTCACGCGTTCCACCTGGTTGATAGTCATGCCGTTACCGCGCAGCTGGCGAATCACGGCGTCGCGCTCGGCACGCGGCAGCTTGCGAACTTCCATCAGGTGCGCGAACCCGCGCGCCCGCGCAATCTCATCTGCCAAACGAATCGCTTCCGCATCAGAGAGGTGCAGCGAGCCCTCAAAACCCGCCTCATGGAGCTCTGCGCCCTCACAGAGTTCAACAAAGCCCTGCGGGCCGTCCAATACATCGAGCACGGGCTTCGTCGTGCAGAGCGGCTCCTTAGTTGCAAGCGCGCCGCCCGTGTACTCGGCATAGCTGCTCCATCGATACGTTGACGCAGCCTCAATGCCGTCCTTTTCCGGGTTGATGTGGACGTAGCGCACGGCCGCCATGAGGTATCGCTCCGATTCGATAGGCTCGCTAAAGAACCGCTGTTGAAAGACGTGGCCGACATGCCCCGTTTTATCGTTGAAATACCGAGCATAGCCCGTGAGCAGCATCTGCATAGCGTGGCTTAGCTCGTTTCGTTGATCCTCAAGAAGCATGTGAACGTGGTTGCTCATGAGGCACCACGCCCAGATGTTCATGCCGGCATCAGATGTCCGCCGAGCAAGCATGGCCAAAAAGGCCTGACGGTCCGCATCGTCATAGAAAAGGACCTGTCGCCCGTTCCCGCGGACGACCACATGGTACACGCCCGTTTCAGAACGTCGTCGAGGTGCATTTGCCATACGCACCCACCTCCCCCGATAAGAATCCTTATTCCCCAACGAGCCGGGAAGGGACGGGGCAGGCGCATGCAAAATTCCCTCCGTCCTGGTTTTGCAAAGGACAGGCGCAGGTATGCAAAAATCCCTCTGTCTTGATTTTGCACTGGCTTTGCATGAAAAAAGCTCCCGAAGGAGCTCGAAAATCAAATGGTGGACCGGCAGGGGTTCGAACCCTGGACCTTGGGATTAAGAGTCCCCTGCTCTACCAGCTGAGCTACCGGTCCACATATCAAGAAACAGTGGGGTGGGTACAGGGACTCGAACCCTGGACCTCCGGGACCACAACCCGGCGCTCTAGCCAACTGGGCTACACCCACCGTGTTTCCTCGCGCCAAAGCGCTTGACTATTATTGCAGGCCTCGCCCACGGATGCAAGTACTTTCTTCAAATTATTTTGGAGCATCCGTCTCGCTGCAGCGAGCCTGCTCCAGGGCCGCATGCACTGCGGTATGATAGATGCGCCGTGTTGGGCACAAGGATCATCACCGGGAGACCGAATGGATACGAACATGAACAACCTCATCGTCAATGACGAGAAGAACAAGGTGCGCGTAGTCGACGGCGTGAGCTATGAGCGCTATGGCGTGCAGACGCACGTACTCGACAAGAGCGATGACATCTGCGAGGTTGCCCAGCGCTACGTTGGCCCCAACTGCGAGCCCAACGACGTGATCGTGCTTTCTGAGAAGGCACTCGGCTGCACCCAGGGCCGCGCTGTCAAGCTCACGGACATCCACCCGCGCCCGCTCGCGCGCTTCCTCACCAAGTTCGTCACGAAGACCCCGGCCGGCATCGGCCTCGGCATGCCCGAGACGATGGAGATGGCCCTTCAGGAGGTCGGAACGCCCCGTATCCTGCTTGCTGCGGCCGTAGGCGCCCTTGGCAAGCTCGTGGGCAAACGGGGCTGGTTCTACATGGTTGCAGGGCGTAAGGCGGCGTCTATCGATGGACCGTGCTCCTACACCATCCCTCCCTACAACGAATATGTCTCTCTAGCCCCTGCCGAACCCGCTGAATCCGCGAAGAAGATCGCCGAGGCGCTCGGCAAGAACGTCGGCGTTGCCATCATCGACCAGAACGACCTTGGTGGCGAGATCCTCGGCGCCTACAACCTCCCCTACTCCAACGAGACGCTCATCGACATCCTGCACGACAACCCCTTGGGCCAGGCCTCCCAGCGCACGCCCTTCGGCATCGTGCGCAAGGTTCAGTAGCCGAGAAACGCGCACACGGGCGCTCACACGCCCCGTCGCGTCCGTTCGTCTTTGTTTCCATACGCAGTCCCGCACGCCACCGCTTGACACATTCAGGCGGTGGCGTTTTTGCTACCGCCGCTATGCGATGCGATGCAAAATTCCCTCTGTCCTATTTTTGCAAAAAAGGCCGCCGCTCGGACGAACCCGAACGGCGGCCTTTCGTAAAATTACCTCTGTCCTAATTTCACATTAGGCGTTGAGGGCGGCGTTCACGGCCACGGCGCAGGCGACGGTCGCACCGACCATGGGGTTGTTGCCCATGCCGATGAGGCCCATCATGTCCACGTGCGCAGGCACCGAGGAGGAGCCGGCGAACTGGGCATCGGAGTGCATGCGGCCCATGGTGTCGGTCATGCCATAGGAGGCAGGGCCGGCGGCCATGTTGTCCGGGTGCAGGGTACGGCCGGTGCCGCCACCGGAGGCCACGGAGAAGTACTTCTTGCCGGCCTCGAGGCGCTCCTTCTTGTAGGTGCCCGCGACGGGGTGCTGGAAGCGCGTGGGGTTGGTGGAGTTACCGGTGATCGAGATGTCGACGTTCTCGTGCCACATGATGGCAACGCCCTCGCGGACGTCGTCGGCGCCGTAGCAGTTGACCTCGGCGCGCGGGCCATCGCTGTACGGAATGGTCTCGACGACCTTGAGCTCGCCCGTGTAGTAGTCGAACTGGGTCTTCACATAGGTGAAGCCGTTGATGCGAGCGATGATCTGGGCAGCGTCCTTGCCCAGACCGTTGAGGATGACGCGCAGGGGCTTCTTGCGAGCCTTGTTGGCGTTCATCGCGATGCCGATGGCGCCCTCGGCGGCAGCGAAGGACTCGTGGCCGGCCAGGAACGCGAAGCACTCGGTGTCGTCACCGAGGAGCATGGCGCCCAGGTTGCCGTGGCCCAGACCGACCTTGCGGTCCTCGGCAACGGAGCCGGGAACGGTGAAGGCCTGGATGCCCTCACCGATCATGGAAGCGGCCTCGGAAGCGGTCTTGGCGCCCTTCTTGATGGCGACCGCGCAGCCAAGGGTGTAGGCCCACTTGGCGTTCTCAAACGCGATGGACTGAACGCCCTCGACGATCTCGCGGGGGTTCACGCCCTTGTCGAGGCAGATCTGCTCGGCTTCCTCGAGGGAGGAGATGCCGTTCTCAGCGAGGCACGCATTGATCTTCTCGATGCGGCGCTCGTAACCTTCGAAATTCACAGCCATGGTACTTTCCCTCCCTTTCTTCTACTCGTGAACCGGGAACACGTTCTCGACGGTATGGGTCTCTTCGTCGGTACGCGGATCGATGTACTTCGCCGCGGCCTCCCACTGACCATAGTGGCCCATGGCACCGGCGACGGCCTCCTCGGGGGACTTGCCGTTCTTGAGGGCATCGGTGAACTTGCCGAGGTTCAGGAACTCGAACGCGATGACTTCGTTCTTGTCGTTGAGCGCCATGCGGGTCACATAGCCCTGAGCGAGCTCGAGGTAACGAGCGCCCTTGGCCTTGGTGCCGAACATGGTGCCGACCTGGGAGCGCAGACCCTTGCCAAGGTCGTCGAGGGAAGCGCCCACGGGCAGGCCGCCCTCGGAGAACGCGGTCTGGCTGCGGCCGTACACGATCTGGAGGAAGATCTCGCGCATAGCGACGTTGATGGCGTCGCAAACGAGGTCGGTGTTCAAGGCCTCAAGGATGGTCTTGCCGGGAAGGATCTCGGAGGCCATGGCCGCGGAATGGGTCATGCCCGAGCAGCCGAGGGTCTCAACGAGGCACTCCTCGATGATGCCGTCCTTGACGTTGAGGGTGAGCTTGCACGCACCCTGCTGCGGGGCGCACCAGCCCACACCGTGCGTGAGGCCCGAGATGTCGGAGATCTCCTTGGCCTGAACCCACTTGCCCTCCTCGGGGATGGGCGCGGGGCCGTGGTATGCGCCCTTGGCGACGGGGCACATGTTCTCCACTTCTGCTGTGTACTGCATGCCTCTCCTCTCTGTTGTGCTTGAACTCGGCTGACCATGGCGAAATGGCCAACCGAAGCTGACATGCACATCTATTTTAGCGCGTCTTGTCCAGAGTGAAATCGGCGAGCGGCGCATTTTTCTGCTGAGTTGCCCGCGTGGCAGGATGCCCGATGGGCCAAGCGAGTGAATGAATCAGAAACACCCGGTGTTGGCGATTCAATCCAATCAGGATGAATCGGAATCACCCGGTGTTGGCATTCTTGGCGTTTCACGGCGGCGAAGGCGCCAGACGAGATAGGTGAGCAGAACCCCCGTAGCGGCACCGCAGCAATCAAGGAGCACGTCCGTTACCTGGCCAGAGCGCCCGGCCACGAAGAGCTGAATGGTCTCGTCGATCGAGGGAACGAGCACCAGTGCGAGGCAGATGGCGGCGAGGCGCATGCGCTCGGCGGTGTGCTCCGGATCGAATGCATGCGCCACGAGAACGCCCAGGACAGCGTACTCAGTAAAATGAGCGGTCTTGCGCACGAGGAAGTTCGTCACCCAATCGCTTGGCAGGCGCAAGGCATCGAGCGCACCGCGCACCGCCTCTACCACCGACAGGCTCAGCGAGCCGCTGCCAGAACCAGGCACGAGCGAATTTCCCCAGATGATGAGGACCATGATGATTGCAGCGAATAGCCACGGCTTAGAGAGGCGCAAAGCCTATGCCTCCGCCTGGAGACGCGGCATGGAAGCCGTTCCGCCCTGGATCACGCGCAGGTACTCGCGGCTCGAGCGCCGCACGCTCGAGGAGGGAACCTGGCCGAGCTCCTCTTCGATGAGGCTGTTCACATGTTGGTGCATCTCGTTGGCGCGACGGCCCTCTGCCACGGCCGCAGCGCGGGCCGCATCTGCCGGCGCGACTGCCGGGCGCATGTGACGGCCCACATACGGAACCGCCTGGGGCTCGGTGCCCTTGCTACCGGATGTGCCCTCGGCAAGGATGTCGAGCGCGGACGCCCAGATATCCTCGCGCCCTGCATAGCCCGCAGCTGCATTATCCGTTGCAACGACTGCGTTCCCCGTAGCCGCGGCAGTGCGCGAAACGGGACCGGCCGGCTGCGCGCCTGCGGAGATGACCGGGTAGGCAAACTGGCCCGCGCCCGCGGCGCGCACCGCCCGATCGCTTGCCGTGCGAAGGCTCTCCCCGTCGATTTCGTCGAGGGAGGCAAGCGCCGCGCGCTGGGCAGCCTCGGTATCGAGTTCGTCCCTATCCCCCACCGACGCTGTCTGAGACGCAGGCACCGGGCTCTCGAACACGGTTGTCGCGCTGGGAGCAGCGGGTTGAGCCACTGCGGTGGCAGGCTGCTGGCGCATCGAAGCGACGGCACCCGCAGCCGCCCATGCCGGCGCCTGGCCGGTGGGTTGAGCCGACGATGCCGATGCATCCTGGGCCGCCCTCGTCTCGCGCTGAAGCTCCTCGAAGGCGATTTGGTAAATATCCTTGGAGGTAGCGGCATCGCAGCTGATGGGCGAGTCCTCGGACAGCATGGAATCGATATCTGCCCAGGCATCAGCCTCGGACATGGCATCCTGGGCGCGAGCGATCACCGGAACATCCTTGGGCACGCGCCGGGTGCCGAAGAAACGTTCAAGATCATCTTGCTCGCGCTGCTCGAACGCTGTGGAGGAGAAGGAGGAGGCGCTGGGCGACGAACCCTCGGCGTCACCCTCCTCCGTAATGGCGTGACGACGCCCCACGGCGGACACGGCAGAGAGGATGCCGACGCCCGCGAGCGCGCCCATCGTGAAGGGAAGGGCGAGCGAGGTCACCGAGCTGTTCGCATCCGGAAACGGCATGGTCGCAACATAGGCGGCAACCGGAACGGCGAACACGAACCCGCAGGAAAGACCTGCGTAGACCGCACGTGAAGTTGAACCAGAAGCTGCCATGGGCACTCCTTCATCTCTCGCTAGCTCGATTGCCAGCACCTACCAGCTATGGCTCGCTTGCGAAAAAATGATGACGGGGTTGCCGGGACATGAACTGGATCCCAAAAACAACGGAAGGTGGTACGGTTCATCTGCATTTTTCCGTCGCGATAGCTACTCGCTATTATGCGAGAACCCCCCATAGAATGCAAGGGAAGCCGCCAGGGGCGTGTATGTTTCGCGTTAACGGCAGGATTCGACCGGCAGACGCGCGCTGGCTCAACGGCAGGATGAAGAGACGCGGTGCAAAGGACCCATGAAGCGGCAGCTGCATCCTGCAAGCACCGCTTGAGAAGCCTCGCTTTGGGGAACAAGCAAGGAAAACGCAACCCGTGGATTGGAGCCGCCATGTCTCGCATCGCCATCGTCACCGGAGCATCGTCTGGCCTCGGCCGAGAATTCGTGAAGCTCATCGATGGCGGGGCGGCCGGTTCGATCGACGAGATCTGGGCCATTGCCCGCCGCGCCGACCGCCTCGACGCCCTCGTGCGCACCTGCAAAACCGCCGTGCGGCCCTTCTGCCTCGACCTCACCGATCCCGTTTCGTACGACGTGGTCGAGGCCTCGCTCGCCGAGACGCCCGGCACGCAGGTGGCCTTGCTCATCAACAACGCGGGCGCGGGCACCTTCGGCCCGTTCGCCAAGCTCTCGCGCGACGAGGTCGCCGACCAGGTCAACCTGCTCATGCGCGCGCCGGTAGAGCTCACCTACCGCGCGCTCCCCTTTATGGGGCGCGGGGCGCGCATCATCAACGTGGCGAGCGTGGCTGCGTTCATCCCCCAGCCCGACCTTACGCTCTACAGCTCGGCCAAGCGCTTCATGCTCGACTTCACGCGCGCCCTCGATGCCGAGCTCGGCCCGGTCGACATCCACGCGACGGCGGTCTGTCCCAAGTACATGCGGACCGAATTCTTCAACGAACCAGGCGACGTGCGCGCTATGCAGCAGATGAGTATCGTCGGTTACGAACGGGTAACGGATGTCGCACGCTCGGCACTCGCCGCGGCGCGCGCAGGCAAGAGCCTCTGCATTCCCTCGATCGACATGAAGGCGCTCTACGCGCTCACCCGCGTTCTCCCCTACAAGGCAGTCATCGCCGCGGAGCGCGCACTCGGCGTCATCTAGCGCCCGACCCCAGAGTGATAAAACGAACCCGGTTCGTTTTATCACTTCCGCGAAAATGAGAAAATGAACCGGGTTTGTTTTATCAGCCTGGGTTGCGACACGCCCGTGCCGGCCACCCTAGTGCCACATGCCCTTGCGCTTGAAGATCCACGCTGCGATAAGACAAGCGACAGCGGCCAACAGCGTCGGAAACGCCCAGTTATCGAGCAGCGGCACGCCCTCGAAAGGCAGGCCTACATTCATACCGTAGAAGCCGAACACGATGTTGGGGATAGCCATCACGATCGTGATAACCGAGAGCACCTTCATCACGATGTTCAGATTGTTGGAGATGATGCTCGCAAATGCGTCCATCGTTCCCGACAGCGTGTTGGAATAGATGTTGCACATCTCGATTGCCTGATGGATCTCGACGAGCACATCTTCGAGTAGGTCCTGGTCGTCCTCGTACAGCGGGATGATGCGCCCGTGCATGATCTTGTTGAGCGTCACCTCGTCCGATTTGAGCGAAGTCGAGAAATAGACGAGCGACTTCTCGAGGTCGAGCATCTGGATGAGCTCCTCGTTCCGCACCGAAGCATGGAGCTTCTCTTCCGTGGCAGACGAAAGGCGGTCGATGCGCCGCAGGTAAACGAGGTAGAGCTGGCTGATGCGCAGAAGGATCTGCAGCAGGAAGCGCGTGCGGAACCGCGTGTCGACGCCGCGCACGCGGCCGGCGGCCATGTCGCGCGTGATGGGATTGTCGTAAAGGCCAAGAGTCACGAACAGGCTCTTCTCCGGGATGAACACCATCGAGAGGGGCATCGTGTCGTATTGGCGCGCATCGGGAGCCCCCTCTTCACCTGGAGCGACCGGGTAGTCGACGATGACGAAGGTCTGGTTCACGTCTTCGTCGTAATCGATGCGCGAGGTCTCCTCGTCGTCGAGGGCCGAGCGAACGAACTCCGGCAGCACGCCGAGCTCCTCCTCCAACCAGGCGCGTTCTTCTGGCGTGGGGGCGATCGCATTGACCCAGCAGCCCGATTCGGGCGCCTCGATTCTTTCGATGGAACCGGCCGTTGCCGTCTTGTAGCACTCGATCATCGCATACCGCCTTTCACACGCAGGTGGATTGGGGTGGGGCTGCGCCGCCGAATAGCAATGCGCGGCAAGCCCCCGGTGCACGATACCTCATGACGAGGCGCCCGCAGCACGAAAGCTGCAGACGCCTCGCAAAAACTTGAAAACCCTTACTCCCGCTTTACCATCCGAACATGATAAAACGAACCGGGTTCGTTTTATCACTTTTAGAACTCGCCGTGATCCTGGGCGCGCTTGGCCGAGCGGATGAGGAACTCCTCGTTCGTGTTCGTCTGCTTAAGGCCCTTGATGAAGGCCGAGGCGCAGCGCTCGGTGTTGGACATGTTGGCAAGCACGCGGCGAATGCCCCACACGAAGGGCCGCATCTGCGGATCGATGAGCAGGTCCTCGTTGCGCGTACCCGAAGCGACCGGGTCGATGGCCGGGAAGATGCGGCGGTCGGCAAGATCGCGATCGAGCTTGAGCTCCATATTGCCCGTACCCTTGAACTCCTCGAAGATCACCTCGTCCATCTTGGAGCCGGTGTCGATGAGGGCGGAGGCGAGAATGGTGAGCGAGCCGCCGTTCTCGATGTTCCGCGCAGCGCCCAAGAAGCGCTTGGGCGGGTAGAGCGCCGCGGAATCGACGCCGCCCGAGAGAATGCGGCCCGAAGCCGGCGCTGCCAGATTGTAAGCGCGCGCGAGACGCGTGATGGAGTCGAGCACCACCACGACGTCTCCGCCCATCTCCACGATGCGCTTGGCTCGCTCGATCACGAGCTCGGATACGCGGGTATGGTTGTCGGCGGGCATATCGAAGGTAGAGGCCACCACATCGCCCTTGATGGAGCGCTGCATATCGGTAACTTCCTCGGGGCGCTCGTCCACCAAAAGGCAGATCAGGTGCACCTCGGGATTGTTCGCCGCGATAGATTGGCAGATCTTCTTCAGGATGGTGGTCTTGCCCGCCTTGGGCGGCGAGACGATGAGGCCGCGCTGGCCCTTGCCGATGGGGCTCACGATGTCGATGGCGCGACCGGTGATGGAATCCTTACCGTGCTCCATCTTGAGCTGCTCATTGGGGTAGATGGGCGTAAGGTCGCTGAACTTGGGGCGCTTGCGCGCTTCCTCGGGATCGAGCCCGTTCACCGACTTGATCTTCGACAGGCCGGGGAACTTATCGCCGGGGCGCGAGGGGCGAAGCGTTCCCTCGATAAGGTCGCCGGCGCGCAGGCGGGCAGCTCGGATGAGGTTCGCCGGAACGAATGCGTCGTCGCGGCTGGGCATGTAGCCGTGGGCGCGGATATGGCCGAAGCCCTCGTGCGAGATATCGAGAATGCCGGTAATCTCGCGGAAGCCTTCTGCACGGGCATTGGCCACGTAGACTTCCTCAACAAGCTCGGCCTTCTTCTTGCCCGTGATGTCGAGATCCAGTTCGCGCGCTTTCTCGCGGAGCTCGGCGACCTTCATGGCCGCAAGGTCTTCGCGCGAGAGGCTTGGCTCGACGGGTGCGTTGCGGTTATTGCGTGCTTTGCGATTCTGCTGACGGTTGCGTCGATCGTTGCGCTGGTCGTTTCGCTGGTCAGCGGCGCGGTCGTTTCGCTGGGCGTGTGTGCGATGCGCGCCTTGGTCGCGCTTTCCACGCGCTGCCTTGCCCTCCTCGGCGGCATCCGGAGCATCGGAGCTTTGGGGCGCGCGCTCGTCCGCGGCCGCCTCGCGGGCATCGGCAGCCTGCGCCTCGGGGCCGGCAGAGGGAGCTTCCCCAGACGAGGCGGCGTCCTGAGCTGCTCCGGCGGCCTCGGCCGCGACCTCGTCAGACGCGGTCCGGCGCTTTCGCGGCGCACGCTTCGCACCGTCGGCTGCAGCGCGGCGGGCACGGCCGGGGCGATGGTCTTCCACGGGCGCCGTACCCTCAGCGGTATCGGGGGCTGCGGGAGCTTCCGCCCGCTCGTCCTCCGCAGCAGACGCCGCCTGCGCCGCCGCAAGCGCTGCGGCTGCGGCGCGTTCCGCCTCGACATAGGCCTTGGGCTTCCGGCCGCGGCGATGCGGGCGAAGCGCCGGGTCGACGGCAGGGGCCGCAGACACGGCAGCATCATCTGCAGTGGGGGCCGTCGCTGCATCTGCAGCAGCCTTGTCTGCGTCACCGGCGGCCTTCTTGGTCCTCTTCGAGGTGCCGCGCGGCTTGGCAGGAGCCTTTGCGGGCTCGCTCGCCTGCACGGCATCGCCCGGAAGCGCCGCCTCGCCAGAGGCAGCCGTAGCAGCATCGGCCGCATCCGCCGCCTTCTTGGTGCGGCGCGTCCGCGTGGCCTTAGCGGGGGCCGTCAGCGCTTCCTCCGCGCGAGCGGCGGCGCGGCGCTGCTTGCGAACGATCGACGCCTGCGAGATCTGCGCCAGGGCGCGCGCCTGCGCGACCTCGGCCGTCACTTCACCGGCCGCCGCCTTCGATGCGCTCGGCGCGTCAGGCTCGCTCGAAGCGGATGCCGGCGCCTTCTTAGCGGCAGGCTTGGCCTCCTCTGCCTTCTTCATCGTACGACGGGCACGGGTGGTGCGGCGCGGCTTCTCCTGCGCCTCGGAGGCTCCTGTGCCGGAGCCGGTGGTGGTGTTCGTATCCTCTGCCACTATGCCTGTTCAACCTTCTTCCAGTCTTCCAAAAACGATGCAAGGCCGCGGTCGGTGAGCGGATGCTTGACGGCCTTCTTCAACGCGGCGAACGGAACCGTCGCGATATCGCAACCCATGAGGGCGGCTTGAGTGATGTGATTCGGCGTGCGAATCGAGGCGCCGATGATTTCGACCTCGTGGCCGAAATCATAGTTGTGGATGGCGGCGCACACGTTCGAAAGCTGCTCGACGCCATCCTCGGCAATGTCGTCAAAGCGCCCAACGAAAGGCGAGATGTAGCGCGCACCCGCACGGGCGGCGAGCAATGCCTGGGGAACGGTGAACACGAGCGTCATATTCACCGAGATGCCCTCCTGCGCCAGCGCATGCGTCGCTGCCAGGGCCTCCGTGCACACCGGAAGCTTGACGACGATATTCGGAGCGATGCGCGCGAACCGGCGACCGTCCTCAATCATACCCTCCGTGGTATCGGCACAAGACTCAGCCGAGACCGGCAGGCCGTCGCACACGGCGCAGATGGCGCGCATGTGGTCCTCATACCCAGCAAGCGTACCTCCCGTCTTGGCGTACAGCGACGGATTCGTGGTAACGCCCGAGATGACGCCCCAGCTCACCGCCTCGCGAATCTCGTCGAGATTCGCGGTGTCGAGGAAGAATTTCATCTTCGACCTCCTAGTCTTGGCATTATGACCCCAGCTCGCAGCGACAATGCGGCCTGGCAGTCTGCCCGAGCCGATATTCCTGGCAACCGATATGCCTGCGAAACATGCGAAAAGCGAATGACATGCGTATATGGCTATGATTTTGAACGGAATATGCTGCTTATGCGTTCGGCATGGTTGCAGTGTATCACAGGTGAGCAGCGTTGGTGAGCGTGAGCAGGCGATGCATGCATCGGCATAAAGAACAGGCATAGCTACGATCATTCTCAGCAGTAGTTTTGCCGCAACTAATATCGAACATATGTTCTTTTTCTGCTAAAAAGGTGATATTATTTAACTAAGCGAGCGGGCGGTGCCCTCCGAGTCCAGCGGGGTAGATGGAGGGATCCCATGCAGAAGCTCACCCAGCTGCTGCTTTCGGCGGCAGTGCTTCTTGCTCTGGTCTTATTGGCCTACGAGATGCTCGTCTAATCCGAGCCTAGGGTGATGCTTGACGCTAAAGGGAACAGCCGCCTTGGTGGAGACGGCTGTTCAGCGTGGGCAACACCCACAAGAAAGTTATCCACAGGAGGGCTTAAAACCTTCTGCTCGACACGAGTATACCCCAAACGGCGCCCCCGTTCGCCGCAGGGTATACTCGGTTTTTCGTTCCACATATCCCTAGCCTGAGCCCCATCGAGACGACCCCAGACTCAGCGCAACATGTTCGACTGGGCTCGAGAACAAGCCTCCAAAGAGTTGGGGGGAAGGCAGCTTCGCTATACGCCGAAGAGAAGCTGCTGGTACGCCCGGACGCCGCCCAGCAGCACGCGCTCGTCGAAGTTGAAGGCATCGGCATGGAGCGGGATGCCGGTTCCCGTCCCCAGCAGGAAGAACACACCCGGCAGATAGCGTTGATAAAACGCGAAGTCTTCGGCTATGAGGAGCGGCTCGGGCACGCGCTCGAGCTCCGGTAGCGCCTGCGCGGCCTCCCCGAAAAGCGTCCCGTCGTTTACCACGGGCGGATACCCCTCCGAAAAGTGGAGGTCGAAGGTGCACCCCTCCTCATCGGCAGCAGTTTGCGCCAACGCACGGACCTCGTCCTGCGCGCGGGCGAACATATCGTCCGAGAACACCCGGAGGCTGCCTTCCACGCGCGCCTGCCCGGCAACGGCGTTTCGCACCGTACCTGCCGTCATATGGCCAAAGCGCAGCAGAAACGGCTCGTCCTGCTCCAGTTTTCGCGAAAGCCACTTCGACCCCACCACGAATCGCGCCGCGGCCCCCAGGGCGTCACGACCATCCCTCCACTTCGCGATATGACTCGACACGCCGTGGAACGTGATGGTCGTCTCGCTCGAGCGCGCGAGCAGCGGGCCAGGCCGCGATGCGAGGCTGCCCGCGGGCAAATCGGGCCAGAGGTGCATGCCAAAGATGCGCGTAACGTGGTAGCGCTCGAAAACGCCGCTCTCGCACACGCGCTTCGCGCCGCCCGTAGTCTCCTCCGCCGGCTGGAACACGAAGAGAACGTTTCTGGGGAGCCGCCCCGCTCGAACGACAGCATCCGCGCCCCGCGCCACGCGATCGACCCATGTGGCCGCCGCAAGCGCCATGGCCATGTGGCCATCGTGGCCGCAGGCATGCATGCGACCGGGGTGCTCGCTCGAGAACGCCGCTCCGCTCGCCTCGTCGATGGGAAGCGCATCCATATCCGCCCGGATCGCCACCGTCTCGGCGCGGCCGAGGTCGAAAAACGCGCATACCGCCCCCTTGCACGGCTCGAGGACATCGCACGAAAGCCCGCTGAGCACGCTGCGCACGTAGGCGATGGTCCGAGGCAGGTCATCGTCAAGTTCGGGAATGCGGTGGAGGTCGCGGCGGTAGCGCGTGAGCTCGTCGAGGAGCTCCTGGCCCTCGATGGAGCTGAAGAGGCCCTCGCCATCGGTGGCGGAGGCGTTGAAAGGCGGGCACGCGTGCGGCATGGCGATCACTCCCTACATAACGACCACGACATTGTAGCGTCTCGTCAACGTGCGCGAGGCGGTGGCCTCGGGCACCACGCCAGCGATCTTCACCATTGCGTCTCGTCAACGTGCGCGAGGCGGTGGCTCGCCTATGGCCGCGTGGCGCACCACGTGTAACCAACCGGAAACCTAACGGCAAAACGAGCGAAACGGGCCGGCTTCGCGCAGGCCTATGGTACAGTTGACGCACTCGATAGAGGCGCGGGCGAGATTGAGCGCGGGCGAGCCGGCAGGCAGCGACCCCGCAGCAAGGCGGACCCGCCGAACACGGCAACCGGGCGCGGGCGCCGTGTGGGCTTGCGGGGAACACTCGTAAGACTGTCTGCAAGCATGCAGGAGCGCTATCAGCCAAGGAGTTTGCCATGAAGCGAACGTTTGTCACGAAGGACCAGCTGGTCGACATCGCCGGCCGCTACCCTACCCCATTCCACCTCTACGACGAGGCGGGAATTCGCGCCAACATGGAAGCCGTGCGCGAAGCCTTTTCCTGGAACCCCGGCTTCCGCGAGTATTTTGCCGTCAAGGCCAATCCCAACCCCGCGCTCATCTCGATCCTACGGGAATACGGCTGTGGATGCGACTGCTCGAGCTCGACGGAGCTCATGATCGCGCGTGCCCTCAATGTGCCCGGCCCGGAAATCATGTTCTCGTCGAACGACACGCCCGCTGCGGATTTTCGCCTTGCACGCGAGCTCGACGCCATCGTGAACTTTGACGACATCAGCCATATCCCGTTTTTCGAACGCGTCGCGGGCCCCATTCCCGAAACCGTGAGCTGCCGGTTCAACCCCGGCGGACTCTTCCGTCTTGCCAACGACATCATGGACAACCCGGGAGATTCGAAATACGGCATGACCGAGGAACAGCTTTTCGAAGCATTTCGGATGCTTCGCGAACGCGGTGCCAAGACCTTCGGCATCCACGCCTTCCTCGCCTCGAACACCGTCACGAACGACTACTACCCCGCGCTCGCGCGCATTCTCTTCGAGCTTGCCGTGCGCCTGCAGCGCGAGACGGGGGCGCACGTTGGGTTCGTGAACCTCTCCGGCGGCGTGGGCATCCCCTACCGGCCCGATGAGCCCGCCAACGACATCCGCGCCATCGGCGAGGGCGTGCGACGCGCCTTCGAGGAGATTCTCGTGCCGGCGGGCATGGGGGACGTCGCCATCTACACCGAGATGGGACGCTTCATGCTCGGACCGTACGGCTGCGTGGTCACACGCGCTATCCACGAGAAGCGCATCTACAAAGACTATATCGGCGTCGACGCCTGCTCTGCCGACCTCATGCGTCCCGCGATGTACGGCGCGTACCACCACATCACCGTGATGGGGCAGGCAGACGGCCCGGACAAATCGCAGGAGGCGGCCACGCGCACCTACGACGTCACGGGGGGGCTCTGCGAGAACAACGACAAGTTCGCCATCGACCGCAAGCTCCCCGAGATTGAAATCGGCGACCTGCTCATCATCCACGACACCGGCGCGCACGGGCACTCGATGGGCTACAACTACAACGGTCGGCTTCGCTCGGCAGAAGTGCTGCTTCGCACCGATGGGTCGACGGAGCTTATCCGCCGGGCAGAAACCCCCGCCGATTACTTTGCCACGCTCGACGTGCTGCCCCAAGGGCGCGCGCTGCTCGAGCACGTCGCCATACACGAGACAGATGAGACAGATTAACCCGGCACAACTGTCTCATATCAACAGGAAGGAGCAACGATGGACGTGCGGCATCTTGAAGGGTCGATCGTCGCGCTCGTAACGCCATTCAACGACGACGGAAGCGTCGACTTCGAAGCGCTCGACCGCCTCATCGAATTCCAGATCGAAAACGGCACCGACGGCATCCTCACACTCGGCACCACCGGCGAGAGCTCCACGATGTCGCATGAAGAGGACAACGAGGTCTGCCGCTTCGTGGTCGAGCACGTTGGCGGCCGCGTACCGGTCATCGCAGGCTCGGGCTCCAACAGCACCGAGACCATGCTGGAAAAGAGCCTCGCCTACCAGAAGCTCGGCGCGGATGGACTGCTTATCATCACGCCGTACTACAACAAGGCGAACGAAGAGGGCATCTATCGCCACCTCGCGACCGTCGCAGACGGAGTCGAGATCCCCTGCATCCTCTATAACATCCCCGGGCGCTGCGGGTGCTCCATCTCGGCCGCGAACATGGAGCGGCTTGCCCAGCACCCCAACATCATGGGCGTGAAAGAAGCGAGCGCAAACGTCGCATTTGCCACGAGTATCGCGCATCTCATTGGGCCCGAGTTCCGCATGTTCTCGGGCGAGGACGGCATCGCGGTACCGTTCATGTCGCTCGGCGCGAGCGGCGTCATCTCGGTCTGGGCGAATGTGCAGCCCGCGCTCGTGCATGAAATGTGCCGCGCCTACCTGGACGGCGACACCCAGCGCGCACGCGAGATTCAAATTGCCGGGCAGCCGCTCGTGCACGCGCTCTTCAGCGAGGTCAACCCCATCCCCGTCAAGGAGGCGCTCGCCCAGATGGGACTCATCAAGGCGAACTACCGCCTGCCGCTCTGCCCGATGTCGGAGGGTGCGCGCAGCGGGCTTACCCAGGCTATGAAGGAGGCTGGTCTTCTTGCTTAGCATCGTTATCTGCGGCACGGGTCGCATGGGAACCCTCATCGACCGCACCGCCCGCGAAATGCGCGACGGCGCGGGCGAGCCGCTGTTCGAGGTGGTGGCGCAGGTCGGCTTTGAGGTGAAAGAGCTTGAGACCGCCCCTGCTGCGGAGATCATCATCGATTTCTCGAACGTGGCCGCACTCGACGCTGTCGCCGGCTACGTGCGCAGGACCGGCGCCGCCTTGGTAAGCGGGACCACAGGCTATTCGGATGAGCAGCTCGCGGTCTTGCGCGAACTGGGCAGCACCGCCCCCGTCGTGTGGTCGGGCAACTACTCCATCGGCATCGCGGCACTCAGGCACCTTGTAGCCCAGGCGACGCGCGAACTCCCTGGTTTCGACATCGAGATCGTGGAGACGCACCACAACCAGAAGGCCGATGCGCCAAGCGGTACGGCAACGATGCTGCTTGACGAGGTGCGTGCAGCAAAGGCTGAGTTGGGCGCCGGCAGCGTGAAGCCCGTGTACGGACGCGAGGGCCTCTGCGGCGCGCGCGATACGCAGGAAGTAGGCATCCACGCCCTGCGCGGCGGCACGGTGGCGGGCGTGCACACGGTATCGTTCTTCGGACCGAGCGAGGAGGTTTCGCTTACGCATCGTGCCGAAAGCAGGGAGATCTTCGTGAACGGGGCGCTCGCGGCGGCGCAGAAGCTCGTCGTTCGCGACAAGGGGTTCTATACCTTCGACGAGGTGATGTTCGGGTAAAGTGACGGTCGGGGTTCCGGTCCCCGCCGAATGCTCGAGCAGTCCTGGCTCGCGCGAAGGCGCCACCGGCGCCTTCGGCTCGTGCGGAACTCGCATTCGACGGGGACCGGAACCCCTCCGCGACGGCTACTCGCTCGGCTCGCACAGGCATGAACACGTTCTCGAACGGGGACTTTCGCGCCCCGCTCGCTGAAAAGGGATTTCAACCAGAAAGGGCTATTGATGGCTGACAGCAATATCAACATGAATGCTCAGGAAATCATCGACTTCATCGCTTCGGCTCCTAAGAAGACGCCGGTGAAGGCATACATTCGGGAAAAGCCGGGAGCGACGATTGAGTGGGGATCGTTGCGCGTGTATGGTTCTCCGGAAGGGCGCGTGGTCTTTGGCGATTGGTCCGAAGTCTCTGCCCTGCTGGAAGCTAACGCCGACGCGATCGAGCACTTCGACATCGAGAACGACTGCCGCAACTCCGCCGTTCCGCTTTTGGACCTCAAGGGCGTGAACGCGCGCATCGAGCCCGGCGCGATCATCCGCGACCGTGTCTCCATCGGCGACAACGCAGTCATCATGATGGGCGCGATCGTGAACATCGGCGCCGTCATCGGCGAGGGTACCATGATCGATATGGGCGCCGTCCTGGGCGGGCGCGCCACGGTAGGAAAGAACTGCCATATCGGCGCCGGGACCGTGCTCGCCGGCGTTGTTGAACCCGCAAGCGCTACGCCCGTCATTATCGAAGACAACGTGATGATCGGTGCGAACGCCGTGGTGCTCGAGGGCGTCCGCGTAGCCGAGCGCGCCGTGGTTGCCGCTGGCGCCGTGGTCGTTGAGGACGTTCCAGCCGGCGCTGTAGTGGCCGGCGTTCCCGCGCGCGTCATCAAGCAACGCGACGACAAGACCGACAGCAAAACCGGCCTCGAGGAGGGGCTGCGTCAGCTCTAAGACGAGCAAACAAAATCGAGCAAGCGCGGGAGAGGCCGACTGCGCTCCAGCCAGGCTGGAATGCGCCGCCGGCCTCTTCCGCACCTATTCCCGTTCTCGCGCAAGTTCGAGGCTCGAACCTTCCCGCCGCGTGGATTCATGCGACAATAGAGGCTCTTTGCGCGGCCCGCTTACGCCCGCGCAGACCATCACCATCGGAAGGCCTCGTCCATGTTCAAAATCAACCACGCGATCTTGCACGTCATCGACCTCGACTCTGCAGTCAACGTGTTTTCCCAGCAAGAGCTTGAGCTCGAGACGCGCTCGACGCGCAATTTCGTGGCCAAGCACCTGCGCCGCGCCCGTACCGCCGACGACAACCGCCGCGGCACCTTTGCGGAAGAGAGCGCATTCGCCACGGAGCTCAAGCGCTACTTCTTCGGCGAACGCGACTTCATCGACCTCTCGCTGCAAATCGCCGAGTTTCTTGGCGGCGAGCTCGCCCGCGCCGATAAGCCGGAATCCACCGACATTCTCGTTGCGGATTTCGAAGACGAAGACGACATCCGGTGGTTCGCCATCTTGCTCATGACGAGTCGCATGGCATTCATGCACGAGGTGGCCGATCAAAATGGCTCCGTGCGCAACGACATCGCCCGGCATTACGCCATCCTACCCAACCCGTCACAGAAGATCTCGTCTTACGCGCTCGTGCGCGCGAGCACGCTCGAGGTGCTCTACCAGGACAAGAAGCGCAGCATCGCAGGCCAAGACACCATGCTCATCCCCGACGGCCTGCTCCAATGCGAGGCGGGCGTGTCCACCAAAGAGATCATCGACACCGTGACGCGCGTGGTCGCCGAGGTGGCCGAGGAACACGGCGCGAACACGAGCGTGGCGCTCGCCATGGCGAAAGCGGCGATGGTCGAGCATGTGGAGGAAGACGAGGAGCTTCCACCTTGGGATATCGTGGACGAGGCCTTTGAAGACGAACCTGTGCTGCGCGACCGCGTGAAGGAAGCGCTTGAGGAAGAGCACCTGCCCGAGCGCGTTCCCGTCGAGCGTTCGCAGGTGCAGCGTGCCGCCGTGCGCAACCAGAAGATTCGCACCGACACGGGCATCGAAATCTCTTTTCCCGTTGAAATGGGAAAGAACCCCGAGTACATCACGTTCAAGAACGAGCCGAACGGCCTCATCTCGATCGAGCTGAAAAACATCGGAGCCATTGAAAGCCGATAGCTCCCTTGACCAAAGTGAGACAGTTGTGCCGGGTTAATCTGTCTCATTTTGTCTCATGAGACAGATTAACCCGGCACAACTGTCTCACATCCGTCCGTTGGTGACATCGTCACTGACAAGCGGGACCGCCCCGTCCTATGCTCCCCTTGTACGAACGAATCCTACGAGGGGAGCCGCGATGTTCCTTAACGCACTGTTCGGACCCAATATCAACGAGCATATGCAGCAGGCAGATGCCGTGGCGGAGAAAACCGTGCTCGACGTGCGATCGCCCGAGGAGTTTGCCCAGGGCCATCTTCCGGGCGCGGTGAACCTGCCGCTTGACCGCATCCGCGAGGCACCGCGCCACGTGCCCAACCGCAACCGCTCGCTCTTCGTGTACTGCCTTTCGGGCGCTCGAAGTGCCTCGGCATGCCGCTCGCTCGCGGCGCAGGGGTACACCAACGTTACCGATATGGGCGGCATCAACCGCTGGAGAGGGCCGCTCGAGATGGGAGGCAACGCATGAAGGTAGTTATCATCGGCGGCGTGGCTGGCGGGGCCACCGCCGCGGCGCGCCTGAGGCGGCTGAACGAGGCGGCCGAGATCGTTATCATCGAGCGCACGGGATACGTGAGCTACGCGAACTGCGGGCTCCCCTACTACATCGGCGGCGTCATCACCGATCGGGCCAAGCTCACCCTGCAAACGCCCGAGAGCTTCTGGGACCGCTTCCGCATCGACGTGCGGGTGCGCCAGGAGGCGGTATCGATCGATCGCGGCGCCCGCACCGTGAGCATACGGCGTCTGGACGACGGCGGCGTCTATGCTGAACGCTACGACAAGCTTATCCTCTCGCCCGGTGCGCGCCCCGTTGACCCCGGCGTGCCCGGCACGGATTCCGAGCGCCTCTTCACCCTGCGCACCGTTGAGGACACCTTCCGCATCCATGACTTTGTGGAGCGCGAGCACCCACAGACGGCAACCATCGTAGGCGGCGGCTTCATCGGGCTCGAGATGGCCGAAAACCTGCGCGAACGGGGGCTCGACGTCACCGTGGTACAGCGCGGAAGCCACCTCATGCCCACGCTCGACCAGGATATGGCGGCGATTCTCCACAACCACCTGCGCAAGCATGGCATCCGCGTGCTGCTCGATGCGAACGTGGCAGGCTTTTCCGCCTTGAACGGGGGCATACGCACCGCACTCGCCGAAGGCGCTCCGCTCGACGCCGACCTCGCGATCATGGCGGTCGGCGTGGCACCCGAAAGCACGCTCGCCCGCGAAGCGGGGCTCGAACTGGGGCTCCGCGGTGCGATCAAGGTGGATGAGCACCTGCGAACGAGCGACCCGGACATCTACGCCGTGGGCGACGCCATCGAGGTGAAGCACGCCGTCACCGGAAAGCCCGCGCTCATCGCGCTCGCCGGCCCCGCCAACAAGCAAGGGCGCATCGCGGCCGATAACATCTGCGGCATCGACCGCACCTTCAAGGGTTCGCAGGGCTCATCGGTCCTCAAGATGTTCGACCTCACCGTGGCCACGACCGGGCTCACGCTGCGCGCGGCGCAGGCAGCGGGCCTTGCCGCCGATGCCGTGGTGCTCACTCCGGCGAACCACGCCACCTACTATCCCGGTTCCGAGAGCCTTGTCATGAAAGTCGTATTCGAGCAGAATACCGGCCGCATCCTTGGCGCCCAGATCGTGGGCGGCGCGGGCTCCGATAAGCGCATCGATGTTATTGCAACCGCCATCCGTGCGGGCATGGACGCAACCGACCTCACCGAGCTTGACCTTGCCTATGCCCCTCCCTACGCCTCGGCAAAGGACCCGGTAAACATGGCGGGATACCTCATCGAGAATATCCTTGAGGGGCGCGTCGAACAGGTTGGCTGGAGCGAGGCGCTCGAACTCGCGGCGTGCGAGCACGGCAGCGAGGCTGGCCCCGTTCTCCTCGACACGCGCACTGCCGACGAGGTCGCACGCGGCAGTGTCGAAGGGGCGCTCCACGTCCCCCTCGACGAGCTGCGCGAACGTCTTGATGAGCTTCCCAGCGGCCGCCGCCTCCTCGTGTTCTGCCAAAGCGGCCTTCGGAGCTACGTTGCCTGCCGCATCCTGACGCAGCACGGCTTCTCCTGCGCGAACGTTTCCGGAGGTTACGGATTCCTAGAGCAGACCCTCCGCGACGGCGCGCTTCCTCCGAGCGGCACCGGCCCGTGCGGGCGGCAGGTGTAGCAATCCGACGCACGCGGCAGCCACCCCTTCCTCGCACATGCGCCGCAACAAGCCATACGCACGGCTCCCATCTGGTCTACCATGGAACGAACACCCCTCGACCAGATGGGAGCCACGTGCCCTATGCCCGCCATCGAAGAGCTGCTCGCGCAGCGCATCCCCTTTTGGCATAACCTGATCGCCGCCGAGAAGCAGGACCTTGTGCGCAGCGCCCGAGTGGCTCGCTTCGCTGCCGGCGAGCACGTGCAAGGCGCCGGCACGGGCTGCGCCGGCGTGATTTTCATGCTTTCGGGGTCGCTCCGTGCCTATCTTCTCGATGAATCCGGCAAGGAGGTCACACTCTTCCGCGTGGGACCGCGAGAATGCTGCGTCCTCGCCGCCTCGTGCATCATGCCCATGATCACCTTCGATATCGCGCTCGATGCCACAGAACCTGCCGAGCTCATCGTAATCGACGCCGCGAGCTTCGGGCGCGTTGCGCAGTCGAACGTGCACGCCGAGGCATTCACGTACCGGCAGGCGACTGAGCGCTTCAGCGACTGCATCTGGGTCATGCAGCAGGTGCTCTTCATGAGCTTCGACCGCCGCCTCGCCGTCTTCCTTTCCGACGAGCTCGCGCGCAACGGGCAGACTCGCATCGCCATGACGCACGACCAGATCGCCCGCCATCTTGGCACGGCACGCGAGGTGGTTTCCCGCATGCTCAAGTACTTCGAACAGGAAGGCATCGTCGAGCTTGGCCGCGGCTCGGTGACCGTTCTAGACCGCACGCGACTGCGCAACCTCGCCGCAAGCGCGTAACCCGCGAATGAAACGCAGGCACCGGGTGTCCACGATTCATATCGGCCGATGAAACGCGGACACCCGGTGCCCACGATTCAAATTGCTACGATTCCGCCGTTTCATCCTCGTGCGGCATGCGCAAACGGGAAAGCGGCGGCGCGGGAAGCTTCGCCATGGCGCTCGACGCCGCACCCGCAGCCTTAGAAGCCGCGGTCTTCGCCCGCTGCGCCGCGCCGGACACCTTGCCCACCGTAGCGCTCCGAGCAAGAATGCCCAGTGTGCGGGTTATAAGCGACCGCGTCTCGGGGTCCACCTCCCCTGCCGCGGCAAGCATTTTGGGCACGCTCTCCTGCCAAGAATCGCGGATGTCGGCGAAGCGCGTCGCATCGGTCGCGTTGATCACCTGGAAGAGCGCGTCAATGAAACGCTCACGCTCCTCGGGGGTCACCTGGGCAACCCAGCTCGCAAGCGTGGAATCCACATAGCGCGCGCCAGCCGAGATGCGCTCCACGCAGCGAAACTCCGTGCCGTCGACCACCCACGAGAACGGATTGTGCTGCATGAGCGCGAAGCTCGTGCTGTCCACGATGGAATAGTCCTCCTGGTCCTCGAAGATCATGCCGAAAACCGAAGACCGGGGCAGCGTCTTGTCGATGCGGTCGCGCATGCGGGCAAACCCCTTGCCACGCAAGAAGTTCTCATTGAAGCCGGGACCGTCATGCGAAAAAGCGCGCACGATGCGGTCCTGTTGGGCGTGTGGGCACATGATTGCGGCGTACACCGCAAGGTTGCCCCCTTTGGAATGGCCTCCCACGTAGAGCGGGCCGTCGAGCGCCGCAGCAGCCTCCTCCAGGTACTCCTGGGCAGATACCTGCGAGGGCACGGGGCTCTGGAAGGCCATGTTGAAATCTTCCTTCCAGCCCACGAGGGTAGAGTCCGTTCCGCGAAAGGCGATGTAGGAGGAGCCATCTGGGAGCAAAAACGTCGCTGCGGCGAACTGTTCTTCGGTCGCGTCGTCAAACGCCGTGCGATACCCGGCGATGCGCATCCCACGGAAGCGAGGGTTGGCGCAAACGGCGAAGAGCAAGTCGCGCCCGCCGTCTGGATCCCAGCTATCGCCGAGCATCTCCTCGAAATACTCCGCCCTCAAAAGCTCCCCAACAGGAGCCCCCTTCCAGGATGCGATGTCAGGCACCTCGCGCAACAGTCGCCCGGGCAGGCGATAGTAGGAGAGCCATGAGAGGACGAGGCTATCGACGGCGCCGAAGGGCCGCTCGTCGAGCGAGTCGAAGTTCGTCTGCACATAGGTGACGAACGTGCCACCTGCCTGCCGCTTCGCAAACGCAGGTCGTTCCTTGCTCTCTTTGTCCATGTGGCGATTCTCCCTAGAAGAACCAAACGGGCCCAAGCGCACCACTCGGGCCCGTCTCTCTTTGATAAGCGTGATCGTCCATGCCGTGTGCGACAAAAATGGGGTGGAGCAGCTTCTATGCCTCGAAATCAACCTGGTCGATGATGGCCTTGAGCGCATCGGCAGAGCCGTGCAGCTGCGCCATCTCGTCATCGGAAAGCGCCACCGGCACACGGCACACCACGCCGTCCTTGCCGATGATAGTCGGCATGGAGATGGCGATATCGTTAAGCCCGTACTCTCCCACCATCAAGCTCGAGACAGGCAGCACGCAGTCCTCGTCGCGCATGATGGCGGTGCAGATGCGCTTCACGCTCATAGCGATGCCATAGTAGGTGGCGTGCTTCTTCTCGATAATCTCGTAGGCGCTGTTCTTGACGTTCTCGGCGATGCGCGCTTCGGCGGCCTTATGGTCGCGATGCCCGCGCATCTCGCAAAACGTGTTGAGCGGCACGCCGGCGACCATGGCGCTCGACCATGCCGCGAACTCCGAATCGCCGTGCTCGCCCATGATATAGGCGTGAACGTCGCGCGGGTCGACGTCGAGGTGCTCGCCGAGCATGTACTTGAGCCGCGCGGTGTCGAGCACCGTGCCAGAGCCGATCACGCGGCCCTCGGGCAGGCCAGACATGCGTATGGCGGCATAGGTGAGAACGTCGACCGGATTGGCGACGACGAGCAAGATGCCCTTGAAGCCGCTTTCGCGAATCTGCGGAATGATGCTCTTGAAGATGCCGACGTTCTTGTTCACCAGGTCGAGCCGGGTCTCGCCGGGTTTTTGAGCGGCGCCAGCCGTGACCACGATAATGGCAGCGTCCGCGACATCGTCGTACGTTCCGGCGTAAATCTTCATAGGGCTCGCGAACGGCACGCCGTGCACGATATCGAGCGCCTCACCCTCGGCGCGCCTGGTGTCAACATCGATGAGAACCATCTCGGAGAACAGTCCGCTCTGCATGAGGGCGAACGCCGAGGAAGATCCAACGAACCCGCAACCGACGACGGCGACTTTGCGATCGTTAATCATAGGAAACCCCTATCACTCAGCCGGGCGCAAACGGCGCCCGATGCAATCGCTACTGATTATCACCAAATCAGCAACATTTCATACGCCGAGATGCCCAGTATGCGCCGAACACGCCGCAAGCTCCGCAATGCGCGCCGAGGTGCCCCGCATCAGCGGATTCCCGCCGCCTCGATAGCGGCGACGGCGGCGCGCAGGCCGTCCGGCGGAAGCACAAGCGCCATGCGCACGTAGCCCTCGCCGTGCGGGCCGAAGCTCGCACCCGGCGTGACCACCACGCCCGCGCGCTCCATGAGCTCCTCGCAGAACGCCATGGAATCGGTGCGGCCGCCGGGAAGCTTCACCCACACGAACATCGAACCATGCGCATTGGGGCGCTCCCAGCCGATGGCCTCGAGCCCGTCGCAGAGCGCGTCGCGGCGCTCCTGGTACTTAAGACGTTGGTTCTCAACCTCATCAAGCGGACCGGCGAGCGCGGCGATCGCGGCTTTCTGGATGGGGAAGAACATGCCGAAGTCGATTTGGCTGCGGAGCTTCGCGAACGCCGCCACCACATCCGCGCGACCCACGAGAAAGCCGATGCGAGCGCCCGTGACGTTGAACGACTTGGAGAGCGAGAAGAACTCCACGCCCACCTCGAGCGCGCCGGGATAGCTCAGGAAACTGCCGCCGCGGGGCCCGTCGAACACGATGTCGGAATAGGCGTTGTCGTGCACGATGATGAGGTCGTGCTCGCGCGCGAACGCGATGATCTCTTCGTAGAGCTCGGGCGTGCCAACGCTACCCACCGGATTCGCCGGCAGAGAGACAATCATGTACTTCGCGCGATCCGCGACCTCGGGGTCGATGCCCGCCACGTACGGAAGGAAATCATGCTCGGCATTGAGCGGGTAGTATGCGAGCTCTCCGTCGGCGATCTTCACACCGGCCTCGAATACGGGATAGCATGGGTCGGGCACGAGCACCGTATCGCCGGGATCGAGCAGCGCCAAGCCCAGATGCCCCACGCCCTCCTGCGTCCCGTTGCAGCTCGCGACCATATCGGGCGTGATGCCCACCACGCCGAAGCGACGCTCGTAATAATCGCAGACCGCTTGCTTGAGCTCGGGCAGGTCGCCCAGGCTGTACTTCCATTGCGCAGGATCGGCGGCGGCATCGCGCAGCGCTTGGACCACGTGGTCGTACGGAGCGAAATCCGGCGTGCCCACCGACAGGTTGTAGATGGTGCGGCCCTCGGCCTCAAGCTTCAAGCGCTTGGCGTTGAGCGAGCTGAAGACCTCCGCGCCAAACCGATCAAGACGCTGGGAAAACTGCATGGAAGATCCTTTCGTTGACAGCAACTGGTCACCTAGCCAAGGAGGGGCGCCGCGGGAGGCCGCGAATGGCCCCAAATGACCCCGTCCCAAAAGGGGCCAGGCGACGGGGCAGGCCGGAATGGGTCAAAACAACCCCGTCCCATTTTGACCCGTTTTATCATTTTTCGAGACCATCGATCTCGGCGAGCCAGAGGCGCGCGCTGGCGTCGCTCGGCATGCGCCAGTCGCCGCGGGGGCTGAGCGTCACCGAACCCACCTTGGGACCGTCGGGCAGGCAGCTGCGTTTGAACTGCTGAGCGAAGAACCGGCGGTAGAACACGCGCAGCCAGCTGTGAATGGTTTCGCGATCATAGACGCCCTCGAACGAGCGGCATGCCATGCGGAAGATCTTCCCCGGAGCGAATCCAAAGCGCAGCAGGTAATACAAGAAGAAATCGTGCAGCTCGTAGGGGCCAACCAAATCCTCGGTCCTCTGCGCGATCTGGCCATCGCCCGTAGGAGGCAGAAGCTCGGGCGAGACGGGCGTATCGAGAATGTCGAGGAGCGTTTCTTCAATCTGCCCGCCGAAAACCCCGGCCGCGTAGCGCACGAGGTGGCGCACGAGCGTTTTGGGCACGCTCGCGTTCACGGCATACATGCTCATGTGATCGCCGTTGTAGGTAGCCCAGCCGAGCGCCAGCTCCGAAAGGTCGCCCGTGCCGATTACGAAGCCGCCCTGCTGGTTGGCGAGGTCCATGAGCACCTGCGTGCGCTCGCGCGCCTGGCTGTTCTCATAGGTCACGTCTTGCACCGCGGGATCGTGACCGATATCGGAGAAGTGCTGTTCGACCGCCGCCCCAATGGGAATCTCACGGAAACTCACCCCGAGCGCCTCGGCGAGCGTCTGGGCATTCGTCTTGGTGCGCACCGTGGTGCCGAAGCCCGGCATCGACGCAGCCGTGATGCCATCGCGCGAAAGCCCGAGCGCATCGAAGGCGCGCACGGTCACGAGCAGCGCGAGCGTGGAGTCGAGCCCGCCCGAGAGGCCGATGACCGCGCGCTTGGTGCCCGTATGGGCGAGGCGCGTCTTGAGGCCGGCGGCCTGCAGGCTCAAGATCTCCTCGCAGCGCTCGGCAAGGTCGCCCGCATCAACAGGCACGAACGGAGCCTGCGGAAAGACGCGGTTGATATCAAGCGCCGAGAGCATGAGGGGCGCCGTGGCGGGAGCGTCCCCCCCTTCTCGCACCTCACCTTGTGCGGCTGCAAACGAGAACGGCACCTCGCGCGCCAAGCCGTGCGAAAGCGGCGAGGGAGCCCAGGTGGTAGAGCGGCGGCGCTCGGCGCAGAGCCGGTCGAGATCGACATCGGCCACAGCCATCTCGCAGCTGAAGAGCGGCGTCTTGGCGAGCACCGATCCGTTCTCGGCGACGAGGTTCTCACCCGCGAAGACCAGATCCGTCGTAGACTCGCCCTCCCCGGCATCGGCGTAGGCGTAGGCGCAGTACAGCCGCGCCGACTGCTGGCTCACGAGCTGGCGGCGGTAGGACGCCTTGCCGATGATCTCGTCCGATGCAGAGGCGTTTAGGATGACGGTCGCGCCGAGCTCGGTCGCCATAGCGGTCGAAGGCGGCTCGGGAACCCAAAGGTCCTCGCAAACCTCCACACCGATGGCCACCGATGAGGCGCCCGCGTCTTCGCAGCGATAGACGATGCGCGCCCCGAGCGGCACGTCGCGCTGGCCCGCAAACAAGGGGACGATCTTTGGCTCCGCCGGCGCTGGAGTAAACCAGCGGCGCTCATAGAATTCGCCGTAGTTGGGAATGTGCTGCTTGGCGGTAAGCCCGAGCAATTTGCCCGCGCAGCACACGGCAGCGCAGTTATAGAGCGCCGCAGCATGCGCCACGGGAAGGCCAACGGTAAAGATGATGGGGAGGGCGTGCGTCTCTTCGAGAAGCCAAACGAGGGCAGCCTCCGCCTCGCGCAGCAAGGCACGGTCCAAAAAGAGGTCCGCGCAGGTATAGCCGGTTAGGCACAGCTCCGGCAATGCGAGCGCGCCCACGCCGCCCTCGGCCGCCGCGCGCACGCACGCGAGGACAGCCTCGGCGTTGCCCTGCACATCTGCCACGCGAATCTTGGGCGTCGCAGCCGCAACGCGAAAGAACCCGTCGCGCGCAGCAGGGTCGGGCGATCCCGTGCCGCAGGCCCCCGTGAACATCAGCTCATCCATGCCGAACTCCTTTGCATCGGACATTCTTTGCTCAGTATTCTAACCCGCATTGGTTGTTGCAGCGGTTCGGGGACAGGAAGGGCGCCGTCCGCGCGCGTTCGTTCCACTTTTGGGAATATCTTTTGCGCACGGCATAAGATAACAGCCTTACGCCCAGCGATATCCTGCACGGTTTCCATGCTTTTGCAGGAGCTACCCCATGACACCGGAAAAGAAGTTCCCAAAAGTGGAACGAACATGCGCAATGCTGCGATCGGTAGCTTGGCACTCCGCCCTACCGCAGCACCCGCTGTACGCACGCGCGCAGGCCACGGGTGGCGAGAAAAAAGCGCACGATGTCGATTTTGCCCAGCGTGAGGCCCGTGCCTGCGGCAGCAGCGTCGGCAACGCGCCGCGCCGTGCGCCGTACGGCCTTCTGCCGGGGGAGCTCCGCCCAAGCTTCCCCATAAACATCCGCCAAAGTCTGCGCAAGACGCGCAACGGCGGCGGCCCCCTCCTTCGCAGGCAAGCGCACGAGGTCGAAGGCGGTCATATCCAAACACCACGTCACCATCTGCGCGGGGCAGAGCGACTCGAGCCCGCGGCGCGACCATTCCGCAAAAATCGCCTCGAACGCGCCCAGGTGCTGGGCAACTTTCCGCGCAAGCACCGACGGGTCATCCAGCGCGTGTGTGAGCGATCCGCCCACCATGCGGTAGCGGTATAGCTTGTCGGGAATCAGCTCGATACCGTGCGCCACCGGATAAAGCGTGAAGAGAAACGCAGCGTCCTCACCAAGGCGAACGCCCTCAGGGAACCGCACGCGCTCGCGCTCTTCCAGCGATCGCGTCCACACTGCCCGCCACGCGTAGGGTTGGGCATGCGCGGAGAACAGCAGCTCGGGCGCGAAAGATGCATAGCTCGCTGCCCTGGGGCTCAAAAGCTCACGGATACGCTCCGACGCCGCGTCCTCCGGCTCGCACACCGCGCCGAACACCACGACCTCGGCGCCGGTGCGCTCAAAAACCTCGACCAAGCGGGCGCAGTGTTCCGGCATAAGTGCATCGTCGGCATCGATCGTGCAGATGATGCGCCCCCGCGCCGCATCGAGCCCCGTGTTGCGCGCGGCGGAAGGACCGGCGTTCTTCTGCGCGATCACGCGAACGCGGGCATCGCGACCAGCAATGCCCTCAAGCACCGCTCGCGAGCCGTCCGTCGAGCCGTCGTCCACGCAGATAAGCTCAAGGTCGCCCATGGTCTGAGAAAGCACCGACTCGACGCTCTCCCCCACCGTGGACGACGCGTTGTACACGGGCATGACGAGCGATACCGCTGGTGCGCGCCCTTCCGCAGGCCTACTCATGGCCCAACCTGTTCCTGGCATACGCAAGCAGAAGCCCCGGCCCGCCGAGCTTGAGATAATGGAGCGCACGGCCAGCCGGCCCCGCTGTGGCATACGAGGCATTCGCTCGCTCCCACGCCTCGGGATCGCGCAGGATCCCCTTGAGGTTTGCCCGCTTCCACGGCTTCAAGTCGTCGAGGGCGACCTCCCCCGCGTCGAGCGCCCGACGGTACTCGGCCGCCATACGCTCTAGAAACTCAACATGGAATTGCGGGGCCAAGCGCACGTAGCTCCACATATAGGAATCGTATTTTGCAACAAGCGCACTACGCAGAAGGCGCGCGGCCACGTCTGTCCCAAAGCGAGCGGGCGCTTCCGCGCTCAACCAACGTTCGATCTCGGCATACTCCTCGCACACGCAATACACCTTGTTGGACGCGTTGACCGAAGAGCCTTCGTTATCTTGCCGGTATGCGAGCACGGGATCGTGCACGTACACCACGCGTTCCGCGCAGGCATACGCCTTGAACGAGAACGACGTGTCCTGGAACGCCGCACCTGGCGTGGGCAGGAAGCGAATGCCGTTCTCGGCAAGGAACGCACGCCGGTAGACGGCCGACCAGATGGAGGGCTTTTGCCCGAAGATAAACGGATTCTCACGAGGGCGCACCGGAACACCGCAGCGCTCCGCGCGCGCGACCTCGAAGAACTCACGGCGCTCCTGCGGAGTCGACCAGTACAGGTCGAAATTGCCCTTGGCAATCATGGCGTCCGCATTCTCGGCGGCTGCAACGAGCATCTCGAGCGCACGGGGATACATGATGTCGTCCGGCTCCAGGATTGCGATGTAGGCACCGCGCGCAGCATCGAGCCCTCGGTTCATAGAATCCCCGTAACCCGAATTGGCCTTGGTAATGACCCGGATGCGCTCGTCTTCGGCAGCCGCGCGAGCAATGATCTGGGGCGAACCGTCGGTCGAGCCGTCGTCGATGCAGATGATCTCAATGTCTCGAAGCGTCTGCGCGCGCGCCGAGGCGATGCTCTCCTCGAGATAGCGCTCGACGTTGTAGATAGGCATGAGCAACGAGGCCACGGGCGCGGCAGCGTTCCCGGACGCCCTGTCCCCTGCCGCGGCTGCATCGGCTGGCGAGATACCCACAAACCCCTCCTTCTTCATATAGCTAAGCACGGCCCCATGATACCGCGTCGGTGCGCCCGCAGCGAGACGCCATGCTACCGAGCGCACGTTTCGCGGAATTTGACGGGGGATGCGGGGCCGGAGGCCCGAAAAAGCGCTCTCGCGTATAATGGGAAGGCCCGGGATGGACCGGGAACCATGCTCTGGCACGAGGAAAGGGGCGGCGCGGGTGAGCGCAGCAGCCAACACATCGAATGCGCCCGCCGGCGGCGCTCAGGAACATCTCGACCGCTTGGCCATCGTCGTGGTCACGTATAAGCGGCAAGAGCTTCTCTCTCGCCTCTTCGATTCTTTCGCCACCCTCACGCAGGCGCCGTGGCGCATCATCATCATCGACAACGAGGCATCCCCTGCAACCGAAGCGCTCGTGCACAGCGCTAACAAGCGCTTCGCCGAGCTCTGGGGCGCCGCAGATGCCGATGCGCTCGGTGGGACCGACCGCATGATCTGCGTGCCTCAATATGAGAACACCGGTGGCGCGGGCGGATTCTCAGCTGGCGTGCAGCACGCTTGGAAGCTCGGTGCCCAGTGGTTCTGGGTCATGGACGACGATGTGGAGGTCATGCCCGAGGCCATCGACCGCCTCGCCCGCTGGGGAGCGCGCTACCAGGTGGTGCAGGGATCGCGTCTCGATTACGACGACGGTCCTTTCTATTGGCAGTACCAGCAGCTTCTGCGCCTTGGCATCCCCAACCCGCTGGCTCCCGCAGACCTTGGGCCGGAGGGCCACAAGCGCATGAACTCGCTTTGCTTCGAAGGAGGCCTCTTCTCGCGCGATGTGGTGCGCAAGATCGGTTTTCCCGATGCCCGCTTCTTCATCTACGGCGACGACGCCTGCTACGGCTACCTTGCATCGAAGGTGACCGAATGCGTGGTGGTTGCCGACCTTATCCTCAAGCGCAGCCGCGTGATCTCAAACTGGGATATCGTGGGAAAGCGCCAGCTCAACAGCACGAGCGACACCAACCGCTTCTACATCATGCGCAATCGCGGGTTCCTAGCGCGCTATCTGCGCGAGCATGGCGACTATCATCGCGTGCTCTATGGCGTGGGAACGTTCGCTACCTTTTCGAAGGAGCTCATCCGCCTGGCCGTAGTCGACCGTACCTTCAAGACGGGCATTGCGCAGCTTGTGCGCGGTATGCGCGCGGCACGACGCATCTATCGCGATCGCGATTGGACACCCATGCCGCCGCTTGACGAAGCGTAGCATCCCCCGCCGCCGATACCGCGCGGATTCTCCCTGCGTGCGCCCGCTTCCCGTCCCCAGTGAGCATCAGCGCCCCGCGCTCCCCCGTGCGCCGACGCCCCCCCGCGCACACCGCCTGAACATGCATGCTCGCGACATGCGCCTACCCCCTTCACAACCCCTTCATCTGTTCGCTGTCTTTCTGTTGACTTCCACATGGAGCGGACAATGCCGTGCACGCCGGGTAGGAGAGATGTATAACGAACACGCGCGGGCCGAGGGGCGGCATCGCGCTCTATAGACATTCAAACGGGAGGCACCATGGCACCCGATGCATATGAGGAGTTCACCGATCGGCAGCGGACGCGCGTGGTCAGGCGCGAGAGCGACGACCAGGCCGCGACCGAAGCATCTATTGGCAACACGCAATCGTTTTCCAAGCATAAGGAGCGTCTGTTCGACGACCTCTCGATTGCCCAAATCATCGCGGGTGCGGCTGCAGCCGCCACCTCGGTGGTGCTCGCATCGAGGATCGGCATCGCTGGCTCGGTAATCGGCGCCGCAGTAAGCTCCGTCGTGACGGTGGTTTCATCCCAGCTATACCGCCGCTTTCTCACGGCAAGCGCCGAGAAGCTCAAAAAGAACGTCGTCGAGCCCGCGATCGGCGACGACCGGCACTTGGCGCGGGGAAAGCGGTCGGCCTCCCCATACCACGCGGGCGGCCAGGACGTCACCCAACCGATGGCGCCCGACCCGATCGACATCTCCAGCGGGCAGGACACCACTTGGACATCATATGGAAGCACGAGCGGCTACGCACGGGAAGCCGGAGGAACTCCAAGCGCCTACGCCTCACAGGGCGCGCAGAACGGAGCCGCAGCGAGCGCGGGCTCGGGAACGAGAATTGCACCGAAGCGGCTCCAAGCGCGCGCCGTTGCTGAGCGCTCGGCTACCCAGCGCAAGGTTGTCGCGTTCTCGATCATCTCGGCCGTAGTGGCGCTCGTCGCCTGCGCCGCGGTGATACTCGTCCTCACCGCTGGCGAGGGCCTGGGCACGAGAACCACGCCCATCTTCGCTCCCGCGACCGAAGAGCTTGATACCTCCGCCGATACCACTGTAGATACCTCGGAGAACAGCACTTCTTCCGATGAAGAGTCACAGGCTGCAACGGGAGCAGAATCCAATCCGGGCACGGCGAGCGACGGCACCTCGACCGATTCGCCATCGACCCCGAACACGAGCGACCCTGCCACCGGCGGCTCCGGAGACGGAACGCAAGGAAGCGGATCGGACACGACGCCGGGAGATGGTGCGGATGGTTCCGGAAGCGACGACGGCACGTCAGGCGGCACCGGCGGTTCGCAATCCGACACGTCGGGCGGCACCGGAGGCGGCACGAGCAGCGGAGCCACGGGGCAGACGCCCGCGGCGGGGACGACGACCGGCGCCGCCGCGTCTCGATAGATGCCGCGAGCCTCCGGGCGCTCGAGCGTCCGAGGCGATAGGCGCCCGCGTGCCTGAGTTTTCAAGGCAATAGGCGCCCGCACGCGCCCGAGCGTCCAAAGCGAGCGCCGATGCTAAGATGCTAGAGGAACATACTACGAAAGAGGCGCCCATGTCATCGCAGCAACAACCGCAGCTTAGCCAAGGCAATCGCATGTACCTGTATCGCATGCTGAAGGCCGCCATCGGAACCGGACGGCAAACGTTTATCACGCAAATCGAAGAAGCGCTCGCCGCCGACGGGCTCGCCGCCGAGGACATGGGGTTTGCCGACGCGCGCGCCCTCATGGAGGCGCTGGGCGATATGGTGACGCTCACCGTCTTCAAGGGAGGCCGCATCTACGCAACGCTTGTTGCCCAGCCGGAATGGGATGAAGCGCTCGAATCCGCCGACGACTCCCCCAAACCCGCCGGCGGCAAATCCGCGGGAAAGCCCTGGAAGCGCAAGAAGGGCGCGCGCGGCCTCAAGCCGGTTCGGCCGCGCATCGTTCCGCGCGAGACGGCCGATGAGCCCGCCAATGTGGAAACCGCCGAATCCGTGAGCGCCGGGCAGGAAACCCCTATGGCTTTGTCGGAAACTCCCGCAACCTCGCAGGAAGCCCCCGCGCGCGCTCCAGAAGCCCTCGTGGCCCCAGAGGGAAGCGCCGAAGCCGATGTGCCCGCAACCCGCGAAGCCGCTGCAGATGCTTCAGGCGAAGCAGCCTCGTATGACGCCGAGGAGCCTACCACGCGCGCGGCAAGCGAAACCGATGGTGCCGAGCAACGAGGACCGTCAATGTCCGCGAAAGGCGATGGGCTGGAACCGTCTGGGGCGGCAACCGATTCCGAAGAGAACCCATCTGCCACGGCAGGCGATGCGGGGATAGGGTCACCTGAACCCGCAAGCGACGTTCAGCAAGAGCGCACCGAGACAACGAACAACGCTGTGCAAGAGACCACGGGAGCCACAGGCGGCGAGGCGCCCGAGGCAACGGTGCGCGCCCCCGAACCGGCCTTCTCGCTCACGGTCACCTTCGACCCGGACCGCGCCGATGCCGGCGTGACCACGCTGGAATCGACTCCGGTCACAAACGACGCGTCAACCGCCGAGACCGCGGCGGAGGCCCCGTCAGGCGGCAAGCCGGGAGCAGGCAAGGCCGCAGCCGACGAGCCCGAGGCTAAAGCGGCGGATTCCAATGCCGCGACCGCCGGGCCACGCCCCGTCGACCTCAGCATGTATCCTCAAGACTTCGCCGCAGAGGTGTACTGCCCCGCTTCGATCATGGCCGAACTCGCCGCCCTGCTGCCCTATGGAGCCGATGCGCTCGGCATTGCCGGCGAGTACTTCTACATCGCCTGCCTGCGCGGCACCGCCGACCTGAGCCGCGGCGGGGCATCGTTCCCCCTTTACTACCTACACGATGGTGAACGCCATGCGGCGACGGTACGCCTGAAGAAGCGCGCGGTGAGCAACCTCGCGTGGGCTATCGACGCTGTTGAGGTCGATAGGTAATCGGCCCGCCGGCGCGGCGTGTTGCCAATCGCGCAACGCGTTGCTACGTGCGCGATGCGTTGCCGCGAGCACGACAGTTGCCGCGCGCGCCATCGAGTGCTCACCCGCTCGTTGCCGGGCGCTTTTTGGATGCTCAAATGAATGTCGGGCGACATTCGGACATTGAGGTCACCCATTTTGTCCAAATGTCGCCCGACAACGAAATCACTGTCCGGATTTCGCCCGACAACGGGCCTACCGTCCGGATCTCGCCCGTTAATCGCGGGTGAGCTTGCGATGGATGCGATGCGGCTTGGCGGCGTCCTCCCCCAGGCGCGCCACACGGTTTTCCTGGTACGCGGCGAAGTTCCCCTCGAACCAATACCAGTTGCCCGGGTTCTCGTCCGAACCCTCCCATGCCAGGATATGTGTGGCCACACGGTCAAGGAACATGCGGTCGTGGCTAATGACCACGGAGCAGCCGGGGAATTCGAGCAGTGCCGCCTCGAGTGAGGAGAGGGTCTCGACGTCGAGGTCGTTCGTGGGCTCGTCGAGCAGCAGCAGGTTGCCGCCCTGCTTCAAGGTGAGCGCCAGGTTCAGGCGGTTGCGCTCGCCACCGGAAAGCACGCCGGCGCGCTTCTGCTGGTCCTGGCCCTTGAAGCCAAAGCTCGCCACGTACGCGCGGCTCGGCACCTCGGTCTCGCCGACGATCATCTTGTCGGTGCCGCCCGAAACGACTTCCCAGAGCGTCTTGTCTGCATCGATGCCCGCACGCCCCTGGTCAACATACGAGATCTTGACGGTCTCGCCCAGTTCAATCGCACCAGATGTGGGCTTCTCTTCCCCGATGATCATCTTGAAGAGCGTCGACTTGCCCACGCCGTTGGGGCCGATCACGCCCACGATGCCGTTGCGCGGCAGGCTGAAGGAGAGGTCGTCGATGAGCACGCGGCCGTCGAACTCCTTGTGCAGGTGCTCGACCTCGAGCACCTTCGCACCCAAGCGCGGCCCCACGGGGATGCGGATGTCCGTCCAGTCGAGCTTCTGGCTTGCGCGGGCCTCGGCCTCCATCTCCTCATAGCGGGCAAGACGCGCCTTGTTCTTGGCCTGGCGCGCCTTGGGGCTCGAGCGCACCCACTCGAGCTCAGACGCCATGCGCTTAGCAAGCTTGGCGTCGCGCTGGCCCTGCGCGGCGATGCGCGCCGCCTTGGTCTCGAGATAGGTGGAGTAGTTGCCCTTATAGGGATAGAGGTGCCCGCGGTCGACCTCGCAGATCCACTCTGCCACGTTATCGAGGAAGTAGCGGTCATGCGTGACGGCGAGCACAGCGCCCTGGTAGTTCTTGAGGAAATGCTCGAGCCAGAGCACGGACTCGGCGTCCAGATGGTTCGTGGGCTCGTCCAAGAGCAGCAGGTCGGGCGCCTCGAGCAGGAGCTTGCAGAGCGCCACGCGACGGCGCTCGCCGCCGGAGAGCACCTTCACCGGCATGTCGGAATCGGGCAGCTGGAGGGCGTCCATCGCCTGACCGAGCTTGGAATCTATATCCCAACCATCGGCCGCATCGATCTCGTCCTGGAGCTTGCCCATCTCGGCCATGAGGGCGTCGAAGTCCGCATCGGGCTCGGCCATCTCCTCGCCGATCTTGTTGAAGCGGTCTACCTTGGCAAGCAGGTCGCCGAAGGCCATGCGCACATTCTCGATAGCGGTCTTATCATCGTCGAGCGGCGGCTCCTGCTCGAGCAGGCCCACGGTGTATCCGGGCGTGAGGCGGGCATCGCCGTTGGAGACCTCCTCCTTACCTGCCATGATCTTGAGCAGGGTCGACTTGCCCATGCCGTTGGGTCCCACGACGCCGATCTTCGCACCCGGATAGAACGAGAGGGTCACGTCATCGAGGATGACCTTGTCGCCGTGCGCTTTGCGCGCCTGGTACATCTGGTAGATGAACTCTGCCATATAAAAACTCCCTGCTATCCATAACATCTTATCGGTGTATCTTCGGTATCGTCTCAAACCTGCATCGCCGCGGGAATGGCTAAGGGCGCTCTCCATTCCGAAACCATCAGCGAGCTGCGGCCGAGCAGGACGACGGACCGCGCCGCGCGGGACGGCGGGCCGTAGCCGCGCAGCGCAACAGGCGGCGGGCGCGCCCTGCTACAATGTACGCATGAACGAAGAAACGGCTACATCTCGGCTCGAAGTCCTCTGGGGCACCGCGGGGCTCGCGCGTCAGCGGGCCGCGACCGTCATGGTCGTGGGCGCGGGCGGCGTGGGCTCGAACTGCATCGAGGCGCTCGCGCGCGGCGCCGTAGGAACGATCATCGTCGTCGACGGCGACGAGGTCGCGCCGAGCAACATTAACCGGCAGGCGCTCGCTTGGTCGGAAACGATCGGCATGCGCAAAGTCGACGCAGCGCGCCTGCTCATCCAGCGCATCAATCCGGACATCCGCGTCATCACGCGCGGGTCCTTCGTGCTGCCCGGCGACGTCGCCGCGCTCATCGAGGACGTGCGCACGGAGGCGGGCGGGCACATCGATTACCTCATCGACGCCATCGATACCATCTCAACGAAGCTCGAGCTTGCCACTTATGCCGAACGTGCGGAAATCCCCATCGTGAGCAGCATGGGAGGCGCAATGAAACTCTACCCCGAGCGGCTCCGCTTCGCAGACATCTACGAGACGAGCGGCGATGCCCTCGCGCGCGTCATCCGCAAGGGCTGCCGCAAGCGCGGCATCCGTCACCTCGACGTGCTGTACTCCCCCGAAGCACCTATCGCTTCGCCCGAGCTCCCGACACGCGCCGAGCGCAACGGCGGCCGACCGCCTCTCGGTACGACCTCCTACCTGCCACCCATCATGGGGCAGATGCTCGCCGGCTTTGTCCTGCGCCGAATCGCAGACGTGGAGGATACCCTCAGGGCGGGCGCGGCGGGCTGCGGACGTGAAAACATGGGCGGCGGAGCATGATGCGCTTCGTCGACATGCACTGCCATCTCGACCTCATGACCAACGGAGTCGAAATCGCCCGCGCTGCCCATGCGGAGGGCATCGGGTTTTTCTGCACGACCGTCACCCCCGTCGACGCCATCGATGCGCGCGAGCGCTTCTCCACCTGCGCGAACGTTCGCGTGGGTACGGGACTCCATCCCTGGTGGATCGCAAACGGCACCTGCGGCGACGCCGACGTTGGGCTGCTGGAGGAGCTGGCGGCGCGGGCGCGCTACATAGGCGAAGTGGGGCTCGATGCCGGCAAGCGCGGAGCGGAGAGCATCGAGGCGCAGGCGGCCGCCTTTGAGCGCACCATGCGCACGGTCTTCGAACACCCGCTTCCCAGGCGCGTCATATCCATTCATGCCATCAGGTCCGCGAGCCGCGCGCTCGACATCCTCGAGCGTACGGGTGCCGCCCGGAGCGCCACCTGCATCCTGCACTGGTTCAGTGGCACCAGCGACGAGCTTTGGCGCGCGGTTCGCCTGGGCTGCCTCTTCTCAATAAACGAGCATATGCTCGCCACGAAGCGCGGCCGGGAGTACGCGCGCATCCTGCCCGACGATCGCCTGCTGCTCGAAACGGACGCACCTCCCCAACTGGGAAATCCCTACCGGCTGGACGCCATCGAGCGCTCGCTCGCCTCGACCCTCGAGCAGCTCGCGCAAATTCGCAGGGTCAATGCCGCAACGCTCGGCGCCCAAATCGCCGACCGCAGCACGCGCCTGCTCGACTTCGCGAGCTGAAGCCGCGCACAGCCAAGAGACACCTCGCGCTGCTTCGGCCAGCCCCTCAGCGTAGCAGATCCTCGAGGGCGGCAGCGATGCCGTCCTCGTTGTTCGAAAGCGTGACCATATCCGCCGCGCTCTTCACCTCGTCGGTTGCATTCGCCATCGCAACGCCCACGCCCGCAAGCCGCAGCATGGGAATATCGTTCTGGCCGTCACCGAACGCCACGAGCTCGGAGGGGTCGATGCCGCGCTCGGGCAGCGCCACGGAGAGGGCACGCGCCTTATCGACGCCCTGAGCCGTGAACTCGAAGTAGAAATCAGCGGTGAACATGCAGCTCAGCTTATCGACGAACGGGGCAGCCATCGCCTCGTGATGCTCGGACAAGTACGTATCCGTGCCCGCCGTGAGAATCTTGTTCTGCGGCGTGATGCACCAGTCGAGAAGCGAATGCACCTCGTGGATGCGCAGGCCGCAGGCATCGCGCTCGTATTTGACGATGTTCTTCGGAGCGCCCTTGTGGTAGATGGTGCAGCGATAGGCATCCTCGATATAGAGGCGATCGGCATCGACGAGCATGGGGATGACGTCGAAGCTCCGCAGATGCTCGAGCACCGCGCGCGCCTCCTCCACGGGAATCGCCTGATTGAACAGGAGCTCGCCCGAGGTCGCGTCGCGTACCTGCGATCCGTTGTAGGCCACGAGCATCCCGTGGTAGCGATCGAGCTCGAGCTCATGAGCAAGTGCGCGCAAGCCGTGTGCAGGCCTGCCGGATGCGAGGATGAGCGTGATGCCCGCCCGCGCAGCGGCAAGCAACGCCTCCTTCGTGCGCGGCGTGATGCGCTTCTCGTCGTTGGTAAGCGTACCGTCGATATCGAGCGCGATGGCCTTGATGGACATGGGAGCCTTTCCTTTCCGTTCCGAATCTGTTGTCGCGAAGAAGAGCGATCGCCTCGAGTGCCGCCCCCTGAAATCCGGGCAGGAGCTGGCACGCGACTCGACCGCTCTCTCGATGAGCGCCTCATTTCCTGCCAGGTTTTCCAAGCGAGCAAGAAACGAGACGGTGCCGCGCGCTATGCGAAGCGCTTGGGATGACCCCACGCGCCCTCGATACCGCATACCTCGGCGGCAAAGGCGGCAGCCCCGTCGAGCGCGCGGGCAATGGCCTCGTCGCGCGCCTCTCCTCGCTTGCAAGCATCGAGATATCCTAGCAGAAACGACGCGATGAACGAATCGCCGGCACCCATCGTGTCGCGCACCGTCGTGGCAGGCTTGATGGGCTGCTCGAAGAAGCGGTCGCCATCGAACGCGACCGATCCACGTTCGCCCCGTGTCACCACAGCGATGCCAGGTCCCAGACTGCAGAGCCAGCGAAGGCGCTCGCCCACCACCTCGTCGCCCGCCTCGTCTTCTGCGGAGTAGAAGGCGAAATCCGCGAACGGCGCCACGTCCTCCACATACGCATCGACGGAGTCCTCCGAGAAGTCGAAGCTCACCGGCACGCCTGCCGCGCGCACCACCGGCAGCTCGCGCTCTGTGAAGCAATAGCTGCCGGTATGCAGCACATCGAAACCTCGCACGTATTCGAGGGCAAAGCGATCGAGCACATAACGCGACCTCCCGCGGATCCCGCCTTGGTTCGAACCAAGAAACACACGCTCGCCCGCCTCCACCGTCACGCTCGACGCGCCGTTCTCGCCAAGCTCCTGCCGGCAGCGCACGAGCTCCACGCCTTCATCGACAAGGCTCCCGATCACGTGCTCGGCAGCTTCGTCAGTGCCGAAGATGCCCATGTACGCGGAGCGCGCCGCCCCGAGACGCCGCCCGTACACCGCTACGTTCACGGCGTTGCCGCCGGGATACATGACGCCCAGGTGCTCGTAGCGGTCGACGACGTTATCTCCAAAGCCCAGGATCGAAACGTCGAATCCCATGGCTGCCCTCCCTAGTACGAAACGACTCCCATGTAGCGGCGGAAGTCCGGATCATGGTCAAATGCCCTGCCGCGAGCGGCGCGCAGCTCGACGTTCATAGCATAGAAGAGCACGGGGTCGAGATAGGCGCGTACGCTCGCCGGCACCTTGTCCATACCGTACTCGAGGGCGTCGAGCACCATGAGCGTGTCGGTATGGTCGCTCAGGAACGCGAGCGCGCGCTCGTCCATGGCGCGGTACTCGCTCGATCCCATCTGCAAAAAATAGAACACACCGGGTTCCGTGACCTCGAAAGGCCCGTGGAAGTACTCGCCCGAATGGATATAGCTGCAGCTCTGCCACTGCATCTCCATGAGCGAGCAGATTGCGAAGCCGTAGGTCTGGCAGAAGTTGGGGCCGGAACCCAAGATGTAGAGGAATGGATGCTCCTGGCAAAGCGCCGCGAAGCGCTCCCCCAGCTCCGCGTTCACCTTCTCGCGCGCCGCGGGCAGCACCTCATCCATCGTATCGACACCCCGGTAGAGGTCGGGAAGATCGGCGAAGCCCTCCTGCTGATCGAGCAGCTCGGCGGCAAGAAGCGGCGCGATACCCGAGGGCACCTCGCTCGCGGGGACGTCGGCTCCCCACGGATACACCCAGCACGTCCACGCACCCTGCGCGATCTTGGACTCCGCGCCGTCGGTGAGCGCGACGACCTCGGCACCGCGCTCGCAAGCGAGATGGCACGCATCGAGCACCTCTGGCGTGTTGCCGCTATGGCTGCACGCGACCACGAGGCTGTGCTCGCCCAAGCGCTTCGGCGCGGCGATGCAGAACTCGCGTGCCGTGTAGGCCCCCGAAACGATGCGCCTCGCCTCGCGCTCGAGCAGCATATGAGCCGGCAGCAGATCGATGAGCGAGCCGCCGCAGGCGACCCAATACACCTCCTCGATCGCTCCGCGCTTCTCGATGATGTCCTTGATGAGATTGAACGGCTTCATGATGTCCCCTTTCACATGCCGCGTCGACCCCTTATGCCCCGGCGGCGCGCTCCCCCTCGACGATCGCGATGCCCGCCGTCGCGCCGAGCGCGCTCGCCCCCGCCTCGATGAACGCTTTCGCCTGCTCATACGTACGAATTCCGCCCGCCGCCTTCACCTGCACCTTGTCGCCGAGCACCTCGGCCATAAGGCGCACGTCATCGAGCGTCGCCTGGTACGGGCGACCGGACGAGGTCTTGAGAAACGCAGGGCGCGCCTTGAGCGCGATCTCACACACGCGCCGCTTGTCTGCCTCGGATTCGAGCTTCGGCATCTCGACGATGACCTTGTCGCGCATGCCGTGCGCACGGCAGAACTCCGCCACACCGCGCATCTCGTGCTCGATGGCATCGAAGTCGCGCTCATCCACGGCGCGCTGATTCAGCACGTAGTCGATCTCCGTAAACCCGGCCTGCGCATAGCGCTCGAATTCCGGCAGCTCCTCCTCGAGCGTGAGCGCGCCCTCGGGAAAGTCGATGGCGCCCGCGACGATGACCTCCGTACCCGCGAGCATCTCGCAGGCATGTTCGTAGGTATCGGGATCGGCAAAGACGCAGCGAAAGCCGTAGCGGCGCGCTTTTTCAAGGTATTCGTCGAGCGTGTCGTTCGGATCGTCGATGTAGTCGATGTATGAGTTGATACCCATGTTGCGGTCTCCTTTCGAACCATATCAGGCCTGGGCAACCCTTGCTCGGCGCCTCGAAATCCAGACAGGAGCTGGCGCGTAGTCGCAGCATGTTCAAAAGTACACGCCAAGTTCTGCCCGCATTCCCGCGCACCGGGGTCTCGCGAACGGAAAGGACAATGGATCCGCTTATGCGGGGACGTACTCCAGGATGGCGCCAATAACGCCCGGTATCTCGTTCACCATAACGTCTGCTCCCCGCTGCGTGAACCCGAAGCGCTCCTCACGCTTGGCAATCGTGTAGAGCCCGGCGCGGCGCGCGGCCTCGATGCCGGGATCGGAATCCTCGACGGCGCAGCACGCTTCGGCAGGAAGACCGAGTTTACCCAACGTGAGCAGGTAGATCTCGGGGTTCGGCTTGCTCTGCGTGAGCTCGTCGCCGCTTTCCACCACCTCGAAGAAGCCTGCGATGCCGCATTCCTCGAGCACCTTTTCGATATGATCGAGCGGCGAGGACGAAGCGACCGCCAAGTGGTATCCCAGGTGCTTGAGCTCCTCTAGGGTCTCGGGCACGCCAGGGTTCATGATCTCGCGGTAGCTGATGGGATGGCTGTCCCAAAACGCATCCTCAAGCCGCTCGATCGCCTCGCCGTCCATCTTCTCGCCGCGGGAGCGCTCCCACCACGCAGCATAGAACTGGCGCTCCACCTTGCGTGACGAGCCAGCAAGCATGTCGAACTCCTCGGAGGAGACCTCGACGCCCTGTGCCTCGAAGAATGCCTCGTGAACGCGGCGGTAGGCCGCCTCGGAATCTACCAGCACGCCATCCATGTCAAAGATGACCGCCTCAAGCTGTTGCACGAACAATCACTCCTTTACCTGGGTACGCCGAACGCGCAGACGCCCGCTCCGCATAATGCTTGAAAAACCGCCCACCAGTGCGATGATACACGAGGCACCGAAGAGCACCCGTTGCACACCGAAGGCCTCGGCCAGAAACGGCGCCACCGCGAGCGGAATCACGCCCGCGCTGTTGAGCCCCAGCCGCACGAAGCCCATCACGCGCCCAAGATGCGTCATGGGCGTGCGCTCTTGCACGAGAATCGCCTGGGTAGGCTCCATAAATCCCCAAGCAAGCCCGTTGATGAACTGGCCTGCGATAGCGACGACAAGAATGTTGGTGCCCACGTAGATCATCGATCCGATGCCCACGAACATGAGCGTGGCAAGCAGCAACGGGATATCGATCTTACGCGCGGGAATCTTGGTAAAGATGTATGAACCGATCGCCATGCCGAACCCCGAGATCGCTGAGAGGATTCCCATCCACACCACATCGACGGCAAGCACGTCGCGATAGAAGAGCGACTCGAGGGAATCGAAGGCACCGAACGCAAAGAAGCCCAAAAAGCCGCTCACAAAAATGAGGCGTAGGTCGTGGGTGCGCATGGTGACGCGCGCGCCCTCGATCACGCCGGAAACCATGCCGAGCTTATCGTCCTTCTGCTTACCGCTACCTTCGCGCTCCGGCGTAACGGTCTCGCGACAATCCCATGTGACGCGGATCGCGCCTACCAGGCACACCGCCATGAACAGGAACACCACGCGCGTGGGGAAGAACCCAGCAAGAACGCCGCCGGCGATGGGTCCAGCCGCATAGGCGATGTTGCTGTAGAACACCATGAGACCGTTCAGGCGTGCGAGCCCCGCCTTTCCCCGCGTGAGGTACACCGGGTAGGTGCGCGTACACGTGTTGATGGAACCGCCGCCCAAGCCCATCATGACAGCGGCGAACATAAGGGTTGGAACAGAAGGTGGAACGATTCCCATGAAAATGCTCATGGCGAGCATGGCGAAAAGCGTCGCGAGAGCAGTCTTGCGCGGCCCTATGCGGTCGATCACAGGACCGGAAGCCGCGTTCGCCAGCGAATTGCAGAGGTTGCGCACGAGCGTGATGGCCGCCACGAGAAAGGCGTTTCCACCGAGCTCGTAGGTCGCCGCGCCGATGAGCCCAAGAAAATACACGGCGTTGACCGCGCACCACTGGAGCGATTCGAGCGCGATGAGGCGCTTCTCACCTGCCGTCAGCGCGCCCAGACCGTTGTCGCTCGCTTGCTTGCCCACGCTATCGACTCCCTTTGCCGTGCCCGCTGCATCGCAGCCACGCACTGCCACCCTTTCGAACACTCCACCGAACTTTGATAGGTCGTATTATAACGTTATGCTTTGACGAATACGAGAAAAGGGGCGACAGCAAAGCCGCCGCCCCGAAACCGGGCCGTTGGTTTAGGCCAGAATGCCGAAGTACACGCCCACGACACCGAGCACCATGGTACCCAGGATGAGAATCATGGGAGAGACCTTCTTCTTGAGGAGGAAGTAGTACAGGCCCATGAAGGCGAGGCCGAGCATGCCGGGCATGATGCCATCGAGCACACTCTGGAGCGTGGTGACCTCATCCCCGGAGCCGAACTCAACCGCAAGCGTCGCCCAGAACATACCGCAGGTCATGGAACCGACGACCATCATACCGATGATGCCGGCAGCCTTAATGACCTTGTCCATGATGCCGGACTGCTCGGCGGTCTCGAGCAAGCTCACACCAATCTCGTAACCCTTGTGGATGCCCCACACGCGCAGGAAGTACTGCGGAACGTTGAAGAGGAGCAGGAAAATGATGGGACCGAGCACGTTGCCCTGAGACGCGAGCGAGATGGCGATGCCGGCGGCGACCACGCGGATGGTGGTCAGGAAGACGGCGTCGCCGATGCCCGAAAGCGGGCCCATGAGGGCGGCCTTGATGTCGTTTACGGACTCGGGAGGCATCTCGCCCTTGGCGATGCGCTCCTCCATGGACATCGCGATGCCGCCGACGAACGGAGCGAGGCAGACCGTGATGTTGAAGAACGCGGTATGGCGCTCGAGTGCGGCCGCGTAGCCGCTCGGATCGTCATGATAGATCTTTTTGAGCATCTTCTTGACCATCATGCCGAAAGCGAGGCCCATCTGGTTCGCATAGGTCCAGGAGAACTCCATGCCGAGCGCGCCGATGGAAAGGGCAGCCTTCGTGAGGTCTTGCTTGGTGATGGCGTATTCGCCGGTCTTGTAGGCGCCCTGCGCCGTCTCATTAGAAGTCATCGTCGTCAGCCCCCTCAATCTGTGCCGTGGTCTGGTTCTTATCCAAGAAGCCGAGCGTCAGGACGGCGATGATGACGGCGATAAGCGCCACGCCGAGCGTCGAGACGCCCATGTACGAGGTGAGCAGGAAGCCCAGGAACAGGTAGGGCAGGAGTTCCTTGCGGTAGATGAGGCGAAGGAGCATCGCGAAGCCCATGACCGGCAGGATGTTCGCGGCGGCGGCGAAGCCGCTGAGCACGAACGCGGGAACGGCGTTCACGAGCCAGTCGATAGCGCCGGAGCCGAAGTACACGGCGCAGAAGATGAGGATGAACCACACGGGAGCAAGCCAGAGGCCGATCAGCCAGTGGAGCGCCATGAGCTTCGAGCCCTGACCCTTGAGCGCGATGCCGGGGATGAAGCTCGTAAGCCAGTTGCTCACCAGCTGGCCAAGGTTGGCCACGCCGAGAACGAGCGTACCGATGGGCATGGCGAGGCCGACGGCCGCCTCGGTGTCGAGACCGAGCAGGATGGCGTAGGCGGTGCAGAGCAGACCGGCCGAGGTGGCATCAGGCGGAATATAGGCGCCGATGGAAACGGAGCCCATGAAGAGCGCCTCGATGCTGGCACCCATGACGAGGCCAGTGTTGAGGTCACCGAGGAATGCACCCACGACGGGGCACACCACGATGGGGCGGAACGCGTAGAGCGTGCCGAGCTGATAATCGAAGCATTTGAAGAACACGTACAATACTGCGCAGAGTATGCTCTCGAAAAGCATGCGTCTACCTCCAATCACTTGGGAGCACGGTGATGCCCTAGATGAGCTTCAGGGCGTCTACCTTTGGCTCTTCTGCAAGCCCGCGAATTTCGACCTCGACACCGCGGGCACCGAGCTCGCGGAGGATCTCCTCCTCCTCAGGCTCGAGGAACACCTGGCGCGCGATGGTCTTCGTCGTCGAAGACTCCTTGGTGTTGCCAAGGTTGAGGCTCTTAATCTGCGGGCATCCATCGATGAGCTGCTTCGCCTCGGCGATCGTCTGCACGCAGATGATCATCTTGTACTTGTCGGTCACACCGCTGTTGATCGCCTCGATGGCATGCGCCATGTCCTTGATCACGAGCTTGCAGCCGGCGGGCTTGCCGAGCTTGAGCGTGGTCTTCCACACGGGGTCGTTCGCCACATGGTCGCCGACACAGAAGATGCAATCAGCTCCCAAGGTTCCGACCCATGAGGTTGCAACCTGCCCGTGAAGCAATCGATGGTCGACGCGCGTTAGAAGAATCATCGTTTCCCTCCTTTTCCTTTTCTAAAAATCCTCGTCGTCCGCATTGAGCGCAGCCAGCTCGTCGTTGCAGTACTTCGGCCGAACCTCATCGGTCGACACGGCGGCGCGAATCGCTGCAGCCAGATCGGGCTCGTTGATGGAGAACAAAAGCGAGATCAAAAGCGGCAGGTTCATATTCGTCACGAGATGAATGTTCTCCCGTTGCTGCACGACATTCGTGAACTCGTTGTTCACGCTCCCACCGAAGATGTCGGTGCAGACGAGCACCTCGTCTTCCGCAGGAATCTCGGCAAGCGTGTCGGCGACTGCCTGGGCGATATCGTTCTTCCCATCGACGAACGCGCAGATGACCTTGATGTCGACGCCCGCGCCGCCTCCCAAGAAGGAAAGCGCCTCGGAGATGCCGGCAGCGAAGTGCGCATGCGACGCAATTACCATATGCCTCATTGGTACACCTCCTTCACCATATCGAGGGCCGCACGGTACTGCCGAGCCGACTGCGAGAGTGCAGCAGCTGGATCGGTGTGATAGCGAGCATTGACGATTTCGAATGAGAGCGGGCCCGTGTAGCCGCAACGCGCGAGCGCTGCAAGGTCAGACGGCAAATCACGGGCACCGTCTCCCCAGGCAAGGTGGCTCACCTGCCCGATATCGGAGAAATGCATATGCTTGATGCGCGTGCCGAAACGCTTGAAATAGCCGGGGATCGTATCGCCGGCGCGCCAAGCGGCGCCAAGGTCGAGGCAGACGCCCAAACGGTCATCGGCGACATCATCGAGCAGGCGCTCGAGCTCCTCGGCGGAGCGGACGAGATTCGTCTCATCGCGCTGGAGCGCCTCTATCGTGGGCACGACGCCCTGCTCGGCCGCATAGGAGACGACGTTGCGCAGCATCGCGACGCTACGCTCCCAGGCGTCCTCTCGCGGTTCATCGAGAAATCCCCAGCCGCTCGTAACGACGATCTTGCCCGCGCGCGTGTCGCGCGCCAGATCGATGACGTTCTTAAAGGTCGCCAGCGTACGAGCCTGCGCCCCCTCGCCCCGAGCAGCCATGTTCGCGGGCTTGGGGTTCGTCTGCTCAGGGCAGATGCCGATGATGCGTATGCCGTAGTGCTCGGCAAGGTCGACAAGCTCCTGCGGATCATCGTGGCGCGCCCAGTCGACGGCGACGTGCATTGGGCCGCACCACACCTCGGCAGCGGCATATCCGGCATCGCGCGCATCGCGGAAAAAACTCTCGAGGGAGTAGAAGCGGTAATGGCAGTTCATCGCCGCGATCTGCCAGGTTTCTCCCATCGCGTCCCCCTTTCCGTTGCCTCACCCGTCAACTGCGAATCTATATATGTGGACTGTTTTTCAGACCAATACAGTAATCAGGATAGACACTTGCGACCGCCCCTGTCTCCTGGTAACTAGAAAACTGGCTAAGTGGTATGAAAAAGTCGATAAGCGGTATATATATCCTCTACCCGTGTACGAGACAAGGCGACCTTCTTCACTGCAGCACGGAATAGCAAGCGTATTTCCCGATTGCCACCGAAGTGACGTACTCGAGAGCACGGTCGTTGGCGTCGTAGCTCACGCAGCGGATTCCGAGCGCGGGATCATCGACGCTCCCCCGCAACAGCTGCGCCTCGCGCGGTTTGAGCTTGCAAGCTTCAAGCCATTCCTGTGCACGGACGACCTCGTGACCGCGCAATGCATAGAACTCATACAAACTGAAAAGCGAGACGTCTATGGTCTCGATGCCCGGAAAGAGCTCGCACGGCACGAGAGCGCTCTCGATAGCAAACGGCTCGCCATCCACACGGTTCAAACGTCTCACCTGAAATAGGTTGCTTTCAGGCGATACCTCGAACAGCCGGGCGTAGTGAGCACCCGCAGGGCGAAGCGACGTCTCGAGCACGCGCACGCTCGGATGATGCTGTAAATCGCTCTGACTGGCACGAAATCCGCGCGGACCACGGGAGGGACTGTTCGCCTGAAGACCATGCGTGACGAACGTGCCCTTTCCCTGGACGCGGAACAGAAGCCCCTCATCGATGAGGCCGTCGATGGCGTTGCGTATGGTGAGCTTCGTGGTGCCGTATTGCTGGGCGAGATCCGATTCCGAGGGAATCGCCGCCCCCGGCGTAAAGGCACCGCTGTCGATTTGACTGCGGATAGTTCGGCGAATACGCAGGTACAGCGGAAGATGCGCGGGTTCAGCGTCTTCGTTGAGCCATGGTGCGCTGCTGTAGCCCTTCGTCATGCGGGCACCTCCTTCCGTACCCGACGCTTGCAGTCCATCGTAAACACCGTGTTGTATGACATGCCGAAAAGCTCGGGAACGTAGACGGTCTCACCGTATTCCAAGGGAGCGTACGAGGCGTCAGCACGCACGCCGCACTCGAAGAACACGAGAGCTCCCTCGGAAATGGAAAGAAGCGCCGCCTCCTCTGCGCTAGCACGTCTCACCGAGACGGTGAGACGCGTGTGAACGGTATCCCGTCCATAGCGAATCCCCAGCACATCGGTGAGCGACTCGCGTGCGAAATCGATGCCCTCGATACCGGGGAATGCAGAGGCAGGCACATAGACCGTCTCCACGCACACCGCCACGTCCTCCACGCCACGCACGCGGCGCAATTCGAACACGTGGTCGCCAGCTGCAAGGTTGAGGCGCCCGGCGATCTCGTCCGGGCAGGCGATGATGCTGCTGCCAATAACACGGGAACGCGGTTCAGCGCCGGTCTTGCGCACGATCTCGCTGAACCCGGAAAGATCATCCAAGTGGTTGGTGGGCCGGGAAGGACACACGAAGCTACCCGCACCGGGTCGGCTCTCCACCACATGCTCGGCGACGAGCTGAGCGAGCGCACTCCTCAGTGTCGTGCGCGACACATCAAGCAGGACGCAGAGCTCGCGCTCCGAAGGAAGGCGGTCGCCCTCCACGAGGCCGTGGGCGGAGATATATTCCATGATGCCCTCATACGCCCGATCGAACGGAGAGACCTCGACGCGTTTAGCCATGGAGCTCACCCGTTATCATGGTATCGAAGGTGCGCTTGAGTTCCCGCGCGCTGTCTACAACGTTACGATAGGCGCGCGACCCCCGCTTAAGCTGCCGTGCCCACAGGCCAATCCGAACGGGTGCAACGGGCTCTGCCATCTCGACGAGCACACCGACGCCGAAAACGCGGTCCCGGCGGCGCGCCGCGTTGGCTCGCGAGACGGCCATGGGATTAGCGAGGATGTCACCGAGCGCACGAAACCCCTCCGGCTCAGGCTGCTGGTCGCCCTCGACTTGGTAGACCTCGCAGGAGCGGATATCGGAGCATCGATAGATGGAGGGCTGCTCCGCGCCCGCGGCGCGCACGCTCCACAGGCCGCGCGCTTCATCGACAAGGACTTCGGGGATGCCGAGCACGGGCATGGGCGCGAGTATGGTGCGCGTCGCCTCGAACGTGCCGTTGTCCGTCTGGGGCTCCATCATGCTCGTCTCCGTTCCCTCTTGGCATCTCTTGCTTCAACTATACCTATTCAAGCAATTTGATACCAATTCCAATCCGTAGATGGCAGCGGGTCTCCCCCGAGCGGCAGGATGGGATGGGCTTCGTTGGCGAATGTCCACGAAATCGTAGCGTTACAGGGCGCGTTTCGAACAGGCATTCTCGGAGCCGAACTGCAACGCGCGTGAGCTCTTTTCGCGCTGCTCGAGCACGAGGTTCACGATGATGCTGCCGATGATGAGCACGGTGCCCACGAGGGCAAAGCGGCCGAAGCTCTCATGGAAGAAGATGAACGCCCAGGTAGGCGCAAAGACGACCTCGAGCATGGTGATGAGGTTCGCCGTGAGCGGCTGGGCGCGCTTGATGCCGCGTGCGAAGCACACGTTCGCAAGCCCTGAGCATACGATTCCGCCTGCCGCCATGAGCGCCCATTCGCGCGGCGCAACGTGAGGAAGCTGCGGTAAGAAGAGCAGGCCGGGGAGGACGGAGATGGCACAGCTGATCATCGCCGAGGTGACGGGCGACGAGCCCCGTTTGGCATTCAGGAAGAACATGAGCCCAAAGAACGCGCCCGAGATGATGGCGAGCAGGTTCCCCAGCACGTGCTCGAAGGAAAGGCTGTCGAGGAAGAACACGACCATGCCGCTCAGCGCCATCACGATCACGAACACCTTGCGGACGGGCGGCACGCGGCGCTGCTCGATGGCTTCATAGAGCGCCACGAATGCCATGGAGCTGTACTGCAGCACGATCGCGCTGCCCACGCTCGTAAGCTTATTGGCATAGGTGAAGGTGATGCCCATCAGGTAGGCTGCGATGCCGGCTGCCACCACGAGCTTCGAGACGCGAATCGTGGGACGGATGATGATGAAGTAGAACAGCAGGGCGACCACGGAGGACACCGCACTGATGAGAAAGCCGGGCTGGCTATTGAGCTTCGTGAAGACACCTGAAAAGCTCCATGCGACAGCTGTGCCCAGCAACCATAGATATCCCGTGTTCATGCGTACCTCGCTCATTCGGCAAAAAGCGGCCGGGAGCCGAGCTCCCGGCCGCCCTTCATCGACCTTGGTCTATGCGTGCCTGGAACCAGGCGCAGCCCTTAGTAGTCGAACTGGTGATAGTAACGACGATACTTGAGGTTGTGCTTGGTGACCGTCTCGTAGTAGCGGGCCAGGCGGTCGGTCACGAGGATCGTGAGGATCCACGGGGAGACGATGACGCGGAAGTCGTCGTCGAGGCCGGGGATGGCGTACTCGGCGGTGTCGATCACCACGATGTCCTCGTCCTTGGTGCGGTCCGCGAAGTTGGTGAGGAAGGCCTCGACGCGCTCGTCGAGCTTGCGGCACTCGTCCTCGCCCTTGAACAGGAACACGGGCACGTCCTTCTCGACGAGCTCGAGGGTGCCGTGGAAGAAGTCAGCCGAGGTGATGTAGCGGGTGCGCTTCCACTGCATCTCCTCGAGGATGCACATGGCGAAGAGGATCGTCTCACCCCAGAGCGCGCCGGAGCCCACGAACATGGTGTAGGGAGCGAGGGCGTACTTCTTGGCGAGCTCCTCGGCCTTGGGCTCGAACTTCTTGCGGATGTCGAGCAGGTCCTTCCAGATGTCCTTGGTCTGCTCGATGAACAAGTCGTACTTCGGGAAGCAGCCGCGACGGTAGAGGAGGCGCAGGCCGAAGCAGTCGGCGAGGTAGTAGCCCTTCTCGCAGCCGCCCGAGCCGTGGTCGCTCGCCATCTTGACGCAGCCCTCGGCGCCCACGGCCTGGCCGATGGGGCCCTCGGGGCTCGTCATGGCGATGACGCGGATGCCCATCTCCTTCATCTTCTTCACGGCCTCGAGGACCTCAGGCGTGGTGCCGGACTCGGAGGCGGTGAGGACGACGGACTTCTCGGTCATGCGCTTGTGACCGGAGACGTTCCACTCGGCTGCGTGGATGAGGTAGACCTCGAGGTCCTTGTCGCCGAACTTGTTCATGAGGTACTCGAGCTGCATGAGCTCATCCCAGGTGCCGCCGACGCCCATGAGGAAGATCGCGTCGTAGCCCTCGTCGGCGATCTGGTCGGCCATGGCCGCCATCTTCTTGCCGGTCTCGACGAGCGCCTTGCCGTCCTCGAGATAACCTTCCTGGTCGAAGTTCATGATCTCAACTTTCTCGGTCTCAGCCATGAGCATTCCTTTCTCGTTGTTCGATGCGTCTGGCCCACGCGATGGCAGCTGGCTGTCGTTCGCGTTGCTTAGAAGATAGCAGTATCGTTATAAGACGTTATATCTATTCCGGGTGAACGGTAGGAATCAGTCGGTGAGCGTTATTACGTTATATAACGTATTATTCTTTACGGTCAAAATGAGTCAAAATGGGACGGGGTTGTTTTGCGCCATCAAGGACAAGATCCGAATGCGTGGGCCCGAAATGGTGCAAAACAACCCCGTCCCATTTTGACTCATTTTACAGACGGAAGCTGTAGTGCTTCCCCACCACATGCTGGATGCCTAAAAACATCGGGTTGCCGTATTGGTCGAGATACTCGCCGCGCACCGAAAAGAGTGGTTCGTTTTCCGGCACCTGCAACAACCCCGCAAGCTCGATGTCCGCGCGCTCCATGCTGAGCACGCAGGAGTCGCTGTTGCGCGGGACGAGCCCGCAGCGCTCCTCAATCAGGCGAAAGATGGAGCAGCCGTCGAGGTCGCTCTCAAGCAGGAACTGATACCGTTCTGGATCGAAGAAATTGTCCTCCACCATGAGAGGCCTGCCGTCTGCCGTGCGAACGCGCTTCACGCGCACCGCCCGGCCATCGCACGCGCCGCCGAAGAACGCCGCGCCACCATCGGGCAGAGGCGCGAGCTCGCGCGTCACCAAAACGGCGCCGGGGACCACGCCGTTGGCCTCGCAGGTAACCGAGAAGCTCTGCACGATGTCATCGTTTTGGAACGACGACGGCCCCTCCTCCGCCTCGTTGACGAACGTGCCCTTGCCCTGCCGCTTGGTAAGCTTCCCCTGCTTCACCAGCTCCTCTACGGCACGGCGCACGGTAATGCGGCTCACGTCGTAGATATCCCCCAAGTCCGCTTCCGAGGGAATCTTCTCACCGGGGCGATAGAGCCCGGAAGCGATATCGTGCACGATATCGTCCATAACTTGCTGATAAAGCGGACTCGATGACCGGGGGTTGAGCTCAGATGGCATAAGACGACGCTTTCTGTGACGAACGGAAGAGACGGCGCACCGAAGCTAAGACATGGAAGCGTTCGCCACACACGTATCATTCGTTATAGGTTGTATTAGTATAACAGCTTATAGATGCGCACAAGAGACGAGGACGCACGACGTGGCTCGCTCCGGCAGGCGACCAGGCCGCCTAGCGGGCGAACGCGCCCAGCAGGTCGGGAATGGCATCGATGATGACATCGGCCTCGTCCTGCGAGAACCCGAAGCGCTCCTCGCGCTTGGCGACCACGGTTAGGCCCGCGCGCTTCCCCGCCTCGATGCCGTACACGGAATCCTCGATGCAGCAGCACGCCGAGGCGGGCAAGCCGAGCACATCTAAGGTGTGCAGGTAAATCTCGGGATTAGGCTTGCTCTCGTGAAACTGCTCGCCGCTCACGATAGCTTCGAATGCGTCCGCGATACCGCATTGGCCGAGCACGTCCACGATGTTATCCATAGGAGATGACGATGCGAGCGCCAGCCGCACCCCGCGGTCGCGCAGGGCCCCGAGCGTCTCGGCCACTCCAGGATTCAGCATCCCGGCGTAATCGTATACGGTCCCCTCCGTCCAGCGGTTGAAGAGCGCCACCGCGTCTTCGGGCGTGAAGGACCCCAAGCCGTTGCGCTCGAACCATCGCGCGAGCGACGTCGTGAACGTCTTTTGCGACGAGCCCACCAAGCCGAAAATCTCGGCCTTCGTGATATCGAGCCCTCGGGCGCCGAACACCTCGATAAGCTCCTCGGCATATGCTGCCTCGGAATCGATCAGCACGCCGTCCATATCGAAAATGACTGCAGAAAATGGAAATGCCTCGGTCACGTTGCCCCTCGCCTTCTTTCTCTCCCCTTCGCTATGGCGCTCTTCATCGCTCCCGCCGCTTCCGCACGTGTGCGTAGGGTTTGAGCAGGAACGAAAAATGCGTCTCGGAAAGCACGATCGACGTGAAGATGAGCGCGAAACCGGCCACGAGGCGCATCGTCAGCTGCTCGCCGGCGAAGAGCACCGAGAAGAGGACTCCCGACGGCGATTCGAGCGAAAGCAGCAGCGACCCCGTGGATGAGGGAACGTGCGCAAGGCCCAGATTCTGCATGAGCATGCCGAGGCACGTGCAGCAAAGCGCCAGGAAGAGAATGGTGCCCACGAGCTCAGGCGTCCACGAGACGGCCGTAACCGGAGGCTCGGTGGCAAACGATGCGATGGCATCCATGACGCCTACGGTGAGAAACATCCAGAACGTGATGACGTTCACATCGAGCTCGCGCCCGTACTTCGCCGCCGTCGCGATCTGGAGAGCGAAAAACACTGCGCCGATAAGCGTTAATGCATCGCCTCGCTGCATGGAGAAGCTGTCGAGCGCCACGAGCGCGATGCCCGCCACGCAGAGCGCCGCCGCGCCCACGTTGAAGCGCGTGAGCGGCTCGCGCGCCATGAGATAGCTTACGAAGGGTACGAGGATGCAGTAGGTACCCGTGAGAAAGGCGTTCTTCCCCGCCGTGGTCTCGGCCAGGCCGAACGTCTGGAAGGCGTAGGCGAGCCCCAAGAAGACGCCCATGGCGCAGCCCACAACGATGTTCCGGCGGTTGAAGTGGACGCGGATGCGCTTCATGAAGAGCACGAAGAGAACCGCGGCCGAGATGAGGAACCGGCATGCGAGCAACATAAACGTCGGGATGCTGTCGAGGGTATCCTTCATGATGAAGAATGAATACCCCCACATGAGAGCCATCACCACGAGCATGAGCTTCCAGAACAGCGGCGAACGGGCACCAGCGCCGCGCAGGAAGCCGGGTGCACGATCCTCGGGCGCTACCGGCGCATCGCCGCCGAGCATCTTCAACCGATCAGACATCTCCCCCCCGCCCCTCCTCTACAAAACGCCATCCTCGTATAACGTCATTCCGCGTCGAAACGCCGCCGCCATAAAAGCAGCCGGGCTGGATTCTATCATGTTCGATAGCCTCCAACCCGGCCGATGGGCCCGATGCGGACGATGAATCGTAGAGATGTCGTAGACACCCGGTGTCTACGATTCATCCCCTGTCCCCAAACGCGACAGGGCGGCCGCAAGCGACCGCCCCGCGCCTGACCTTGCGAGCAGCGCTACTTGCGATGCGCGCGATAGAACTGGATGAGCGCCTGCGTGGAGGCGTCCTGGGCAGCCAGCGCCTCGTCGTCATGGAATGCAGGCGTAATCTGCTTGGCGAGCTGCTTGCCAAGCTCGACGCCCCACTGATCGTAGGAGTCGATGCCCCAGACCGTGCCCTCAACGAACGTGATGTGCTCGTAGAGCGCGATGAGCTCGCCGAGCGCGAACGGGGTGAGCTCGTCACCGAAGATCGAGGTCGTGGGACGGTTGCCCGTGAAGCAGCGCGCCGGCACAATCTCTTCCGGCGTGCCCTCGGCGCGCACCTCGTCGGCCGTCTTGCCGAAGGCGAGGGCCTTGGTCTGCGCGAGGAAGTTGCCCAGGAAGAGCTCATGAACATCCTGGTCGCCGTCCTTGGCGGGGTGCGCCGTGTTGGCGAAGGCGATGAAATCGGCGGGGATCATCTGCGTTCCCTGATGGATGAGCTGGTAGAACGCATGCTGGCCGTTCGTGCCCGGCTCGCCCCAGAAGATCTCGCCCGTCGTGGAGGTTACCGCGGTGCCGTCCCAGCGAACGCCCTTGCCGTTGGACTCCATGGTGAGCTGCTGCAGATACGCCGGGAAGCGGTGCAGGTACTGCGTGTAGGGCAGCACGGCATGGCTCGCCGCGCCGAAGAAGTTGACGTACCACACGTTCATGAGGCCCATGAGCGCGACGACGTTCTCCTCGAGCGGCGTGGAGCAGAAGTACTCATCGATGGCATGGAAGCCCTCGAGGAACTGCTGGAAGCGCTCGGGACCGAACGCGATGATGAGCGAAAGGCCCACGGCGGAGTCGACCGAATAACGGCCGCCCACCCAGCTCCAGAAGCCGAAGGCGTTCTCGGGGTTAATGCCGAACTCGGCCACGAGGTCGAGTGCGGTGGACACGGCCACGAAGTGCTTCTCGATGGCATCCGCGTCCTGCTCAGCGGAGCCGTCGATGGCGCCGGCGTCCTTGAGCGCGGCGAGCATCCATGCCTTGATCTCGCGCGCGTTGGTGAGCGTCTCGAGCGTCGTGAAGGTCTTGGAGACGATGATCACCAGCGTGGTCTCGGGGTCGAGGCCGCTGAGCTTCTCCGCCGCGTCGTTGGGATCGATGTTCGAGATGTAGCGGCAATCGATGCCGGCGTCGGCATAGGGCTTGAGCGCCTCGTAGACCATGACGGGACCGAGGTCGGAACCGCCGATGCCCACGGACACGACGTGCTCGATGCGCTTGCCCGAGACGCCCTTCCATGCGCCGGAACGAACCTTCTCGGCAAAGGCGTACATGCGGTCGAGCACCTCGTGCACGTCGGCCACAACATCCTGGCTGTCGACGATGAGCGTGCCCTTCTCGCTCGCGGGACGGCGAAGCGCGGTGTGCAGCACGGCGCGGTCCTCGGTTGTGTTGATGTGGACGCCCGAGAACATCTCGTCACGGCGCTCCTCGACGCGCACGGCGCGGCCAAGGTCGGCGAGAAGCTTCACGGTCTCGTCGGTGATAAGGTTCTTCGAGAGGTCGAAGTGGAGGTCGCCCGCCTCGAAGGAGAGCTTGTTCACGCGGTCGGGGTCCGCGGCGAACCAATCCTTAAGGCTGACCCCCTCCTCTTCCAAGCGGTCGTGATGCACCTTGAGCGCCTTCCATTCCGGTGTCTGGACTGCGTCGATCGGCGAGGGGACAGATGCCATAGCTTCCTCCTTGTTTGTGGCCGTAGCGCCCGCATGCGCGGACATTCCCTATTCTAGCGCAGCGCGCAGGGGCAGCGAACCGTGCACTCAGCCAGAAGGAGTTTTCTCATCTGCGAAACAGCTGTCCGCTCGATTTGCTATAGTCATGACATCAAGAAATAGAACGTATGTTTGCTATGAGTCGAACGGGAATGCGAGGGAGGCGCCATGGACGAAGCAAGGGAGCGCGATGGTGAGCGCACCTACCTGTGCATCGACCTCAAGACGTTCTACGCCTCGGTCGAATGCATCGACCGAGGGCTCGACCCGTTCCTCACCAAGCTCGTGGTAGCCGACCCCACGCGCGGCGATACGACCATCTGCCTGGCCATATCGCCTGCCATGAAAGCGCTCGGCGTGCGCAACCGCTGCCGCATCTTCGAGATTCCCCGCGGGATCGAATACATCAAGGCCATGCCGCGCATGCGGCGCTATATGGAGGTGTCGGCGCGCATCTATGGCGTCTACCTGCGCTACGTAAGCCCCGACGACATCCACCCCTACTCCATCGACGAATGCTTCATCGATGCGACGCCCTACCTTAAGCTCTACGACATCGACGCGCGCAGCTTTGCCGAGAAGCTCATGTCCGAAGTGCGGCGCGACACGGGCGTCTGCGCTACAGCGGGCATCGGGCCGAACCTCTTCCTCGCCAAGGTGGCGCTCGACATTACCGCCAAGCACGTGGCCGACAACATAGGCGTGCTCGACGAAGAGTCGTTCCGAGCGCAGATCTGGCCGCATCGGCCCATCACCGACATCTGGGGCATCGGCCCCGGCATCGCAGCGAGGCTTGCCAAGTACCACGTCTACGACCTTATGGGGGTCGCCGCGCTCGACGAGCAGATACTCTACCGCGAGTTCGGCGTCAATGCGGAGTACCTCATCGACCATGCCTTCGGCCGCGAGCCCACCACCATCGCAGAGATTCAAGCCTACCGCCCGGCAGCCTCGTCGTACGTGAACGGGCAGGTGCTGCCCTGCAACTATACGTTCGAAGAGGCCCACACCGTGCTCAAGGAGATGATCGATGCCTCGGTGCTCGAGCTCGTGGAACGCAGGCAGGTCACGAACCATATCTCGCTTTCGGTGGGCTATGCCGCAGGTGCGGGCGGCACGACCACGGGCGACGGGCCGGCAAGCCCCTCGCGCGCCAACCCGGGCGACGTGTTCGTCGGCGAGCACGGCAAGCGCCGGCTGGGGCCGAAGGGCTACGGACGCGCCGGCGGATCGCGCAAGCTCGCGGGCTTCACGAATTCATACCGCAAGCTCATGGACGCCTTCGATGAACTGTGGAGTGAACGCGTGAGCAGAGACGTTCCCATCAGGCGCATGAGCGTGGGGCTCGGCAACCTCGTTCCCGAGGAGTTCGCAACGATAGACCTCTTCACCGACGTGGCGGCCGATGAGCGGGAGCACGACCTGCAGCGAGCCGTGCTCGCGGTGAAGGGCAAGTTCGGCAAGAACGCGCTCCTGCGCGGCATGAGCCTCACCGAGAAGGCCACGGCGCGCGAGCGCAACGAACAGGTGGGAGGGCACCATGCATGATGGGCAACCGCCGCGCACGACCGCAAACGGACGCGCCCGGGCCGACCGCGCGGCACAGTTCATGCCGTTTGCCGCGCTCCGCGGCTATTATGAGCTCTTGCACGAGGCCGCCCGGGTGCCCGAGCCCCGGCACGAGCTCACCGAAGAAGAGTCGCTCAAGCTCTCCGCCGTCGTCCAGCGTGTGCGCAAGCGGCAGGTGGTGCGTGTGCGCTACTACGACCGCGATGCCTATACGGAACTCACCGGCTGCGTGTCCCATATCGACCTCGCGGCCCGCGAGCTCTGGGTAGTAAAAACGCGCATTCCGCTCGACGACATCGTTCGTCTCGAAATACTCGAAGAGCCGTAGGACGAGTCGCGGCACGTGAGCCTAAGCGGCGAAGGGCCACTCCCCTGCTGCGAGCGCCTCGATTGCAACCGCCACGGCATCGTCCTCACAGCGCCCGATATGCCAGCGAGCAGCCGCGCTTGCCTCGGGTGTCGCGTTCCCCACGGCGACGGGATGCCCCGCGACGCAGAACATGGTCAAATCGTTGCCCGCATCGCCGAACACGACCGCCTCCTCAACAGAGATGCCCACATGATCGCAAAGGAACTGCAGGGCCGTACCCTTATTCCATCCCGCAGGCATGATGTTCAGATACCCCGCCATCGGTACGTCGAAATCGATGCCCTCAATCGAGCGGTTCAAACGCTCGCAGAACTCAACGGTGGCGGGCATGTCACGAGGCGCGAACACGTTGACCTTCAGTGCATCGAAATCCGGAAGGCACCCAAGCGGGCGGCAGGCCTTTGCGTAGCCCGGCATAACGGCGGCAAGGTCGCCAACGTCGCCGCAGCAAAGGTACGGGACCGTGCCATCGAAAGCGACGATTCCCGCTCCGGGCTCTTCGGCAAGAACGTCCACGAGCTGCTCCAGCGCGGCACGCGGCGGGCGCCGCTCGCAGATCTTCTCGCCCTCGTGATAGACCTCAAGGCCGTTCGTCGCAACGCAGGTGAGGCAGCACGAATCGTCGCCCGCAAAAAATGCGGGAATTTGACGGAGCCCGCGTCCGCTTGCAGGGCCAATGACGATCCCCGCCTCCCGCGCCGCGTGGAAGGCCGCAACGGTCCGCGCCGAGACGCTCTTGCTTCCCGGGGGCATAATCGTTCCGTCGATGTCACTCATGATGAGCCGAATGCGCTCCATAGGTTCCCTCCGTCTACGCGCCGCGCCATGATATCTGTTTCCATTATGACGCAGTCTGCGGCGTCTCGGATGCGAAGGGCAGCACCTTGGCACATCCGTCTCTCACGCTTATCAACTTGGGGCAAGAATGTGTCGTTAAGGCGACGAATATGGGCCGATAACGGTACATTCGCGCCCAAGAATGAACGACGGGGACGGGCTTTCGCAAGCTGCCCCGTTCTTCTGGGTGCGGCAAGGCCGGCCGTCGTGCTACCCTCAAGGAGGTCGGTGGGGCAAGCACGCCTCGGCCGGTACCAAGTACGAATACCACGAGATGGGAGCCCCCATGAACGACTTCTCCTTTTTCTCCCCCACGCGCATCGTCTTCGGCAAGAACGCACTCGAATCCATAGGCTCCGAGCTCGGCCGCATTGGCTGCACCAAGGCGCTCATCGTTTACGGCGGAGGCTCCGCCCGCGCTGCCGGCACGCTCGATCGCGTAGAGGCATCGCTCGATGCAGCCGGCATCGCCCACGTCGAGCTTGGTGGCGTGCGGCCCAACCCCGAAATCACGCTCGTTCGCGAGGGCATTGAGCTCGCGCGCTCCGAGAAGGTCGACGTGGTCGTGCCCGTGGGAGGCGGCTCGGTCATGGACACCGCCAAAGCCATCGCGCTCGGAGCGGTCTACGACGGCGACGTGTGGGACTTCTTCGTGCATCGCGCGGCGCCCACCGAGCGCATTCCCGTGGCAGCCGTTCCCACTCTCCCCGCCTCGGGCTCCGAGGCCTCGAATTCCTCGGTGATCAGCAACGACGCCGAGCACCTCAAATGCGGCATCAACACCGACCTCAACCGTCCCGTCGCCGCTTTCATGGACCCTGAGCTCACCTATACGCTGCCGCCCTACCAGACGGCCGCCGGCGCAGTCGACATCATCTCGCATGTCATGGAGCGCTTCTTCTCGGGCGAGCCCGCCGTGCCCGTGACCGACCACATCGCCTGCGGCATCATTCGCTCTGTCATCGAATGCGCCCCGCGCGCCCTGGCGCAACCGGACGACTACGATGCCCGCGCGAATCTCATGTGGGCGGGCACCCTCGCCCACAACGGCCTCGCCGGATGCGGCGTCAACGTTCCCGGCAGCCGTGACGGAGACTGGACCTGCCATGGGCTCGAGCACGAGCTCTCGGCCCTCGACACGAGCATCACGCACGGTGCGGGCCTTGCGGTGATCTTCCCGGCATGGATGCGCTACGTGTGGCGCGAGCACCCCGAGCGCTTCCTCACCTTCGCGCACGAGGTCTTCGATATCGAGGCCGTGGACGGCTCCGACGAGGCCATCGAGGACGCCGTCACCGCAACGATCGATGAGCTCCAGGAGTTCTTCGTCTCGCTCGGCATGCCTCGCACCCTGGGCGAGTTCGACGTACATGAAAACGATATCGAGCGCATGATCCCCGGCCTCACACTGAACCGCGGCGAAGTCTTCGGAAGCTTCAAGCAGCTCACGCTCGACGACGCGCGCGCCATCTATCGCAGCGCGCTGTAGCGCACCAGCCGCGCCATCCATCGCGGCCGCGCGATAGCGCATGCCGGCCCATGCGCCGCACCCATGACCGGCCCGCCCCGCTCTACACACTGCGCCCGACATGCGATGCGCGAAGCACGCAAACGGGATCCCGAATCTTGCCGTTTTCGCGGACCAAAACGGCAAGACCTGGGACCCCGTTTCGGGATACGACCAGGGACGCCCTGCTTCGGGACGCGAAGCGGGGTACAACCACGCGTTGAAGTGTTGCCGGCGCATGGGCGCTCTGTCACGCTTGTGCTCCTGCATCACGATAGGGGGCCTTATGAGGAACATCTCGAGACGAGGCGTCTGCGCTGCACTCAGCCTTGGCGCGCTCAGCCTGGCAGGCTGCCAGAACATCGCCAACCAAAATGAGCCTGCGGACAATGTGCCGACGATCAGCGATTCCGCTGGAACGGACCACGCGGCAGACGAGCCCGTCGAGGAGCCGGAGGACACATCGTCTTCGGAGCCCCAGGGCACGGTCGAGCGCCTGCTCGCCACCATGACGCTCGAGCAAAAGGTGGCCCAGCTCTTCCTCGTTACGCCCGAGCAGCTCACCGGCGTATCCAAAGCCACCGTCGCAGGCAGCAAGACCGAGCGCGCCCTGCAAGAGATTCCTGTTGGCGGCCTCGTGTACTTCAAGCAAAACATCGTCGAGACGACCCAGACGCTCGACCTCATCTCCGGCACGCGCGAGCTTTGCTGTGCAGCGGGCGCCGGAATCGCCCCGTTCCTCGGCGTCGACGAGGAAGGCGGGCCGCTTGTCGCGCGCGTTGCCAACTCCGGCGCCTTCGATGTTGAGCACTTCCCCAACATGGCCGACGTGGGAGCCAGCGGCGATCCGGTACACGCCGCGCGCGTAGGTACATCGATTGGGTCCTACCTGCACGAGATCGGCTTCAACCTCGATTTTGCCCCGGTGGCGGACGTGCTCACCAACCCGGAGAACACCGCCATCGGCAAGCGATCGTTCGGATCCGACCCGGACTTGGTGGCCCAGATGGTTGAGGCGGAGGTTGCCGCGATGCTCGAAACGGGCACGCTGCCCTGCGTTAAGCACTTTCCCGGACATGGCGATACGGCGGGCGATTCGCATACCGGCGCCGTTTATGCCGAGCGCACGCGCGACGAGATCGAATCATGCGAGTTCGAGCCGTTCCGTGCGGCTATCGATGCCGGCTGCCCCATGATCATGGTTGGACACATCGAGACGCCCAACTTCGCGGCAGACGGCCTGCCCGCATCGCTTTCGCGCGTCATGATGCACGACGTCCTCCGCGAAGAGCTCGGCTTCGACGGCGTCATCATCTCGGATTCCTTCGCCATGGGAGCCATCACCGAGAACTACGAGCCAGCCGATGCCGCAGTCCGCTTCTTCGCTGCAGGCGGCGATATCCTGCTCATGACCCCCGACCTTCATGCCGCCCATCAAGGCGTGCTCGACGCCATCGCCACGGGCTCGCTCACAGAGGAGCGCATCGACGATAGCGTCCGGCGCGTGCTCACGGTGAAACAACAGGCGGGAATCATCGCCTAGATAAGACCTGATCTGGGCGACCCGGAGCTGAGCCGGGCACCTCGCTGCCCCTGCGACCAGAAGTGCAGGCTCAACCCGATCCTACGCAGAGGTCCCAATGAGAGCCAAGGCGAAGCATTCCCACCTCACGCCGCAAGTCCGCGCAGAAGCCTGATCTCCGCTGCGTAGCCGGCGAGTTCGTTCGGCGTCTCGAGAATGAACGGCAAATCACGAAGAGCCGGATGGCGCGTCACGGCGGCGAAAACGCCTAGGCCTCCACCAAGCTCCTCGCACCCGAGGTACCCATCCCCGATGCGTGCATGGCGATCCTTGTGCGCGCCGCAAGGGTTTTTGGAATCATTCACGTGCACAGCGCATAACCGCTCGAGCCCAACAACCTGGTCGAATTCCCTTAGCACTCCATCGAGGTCATGGATGATATCGTAGCCCGCATCGCTCACGTGGCACGTATCGAGGCAAACACCCAGGTTTCCGGCAAGCTCCGGACAGCGCTTCTCAACGAGCGCGATGATGCGGGCGAGGTCCTCGAAGCGCCCACCCACCTCGGTTCCCTTGCCCGCCATGGTCTCGAGCAGCACGCGCGTGCTCTGCCCCTCGAACATGATGTGGCCGAGCGCCTCGGCTATGCGCTCGATGCCCCGCTCCATCCCCTGCCCCACATGCGCGCCAGGGTGAAAGTTGTAGAACGTGCCTGGAAGAAGCTCGAGCCGCTCGAGGTCCTCGCGCATACCCTCGAGCGCGAACTCCCGCGCGCGCTCCTTCGCCGAGCATAGGTTGTAGGTATAGGGAGCGTGCGCCACGAGCGGACCGAACGCATGCTCGCGCGCGATGCGCCGAAGCTCCGCGACATCATCGGGATCCGGCACCTTTGCCGTGCCGCCGCGCGGGTTGCGCGTGAAGAACGCAAAGGTATTCGCCCCGATCTGGAGCGCCGTCCTTCCCATGGCCGCGTACCCCCGCGAAATCGACAGATGACATCCGATCGTGAGCATGGAATTCCTCCTCATCGCCTCTCATGGTGAGGCATGGTACCCGAATGGGAGAACATTCGAGCGCCTCGCCGCCGGCCGAGCACGTAGCCTCAAGACGCTCGTCGCAACCCTCTCCGAGCGCGCTCACCCCTTCCGGCGGGCGATGAGCTTGAGCGCGGCGCCGATCGGGCCCGGAGTGAGCCGGCGCTGCACATCGAGCAGGCGATCGGGAATCTCGATATGCTGCGGGCAATTCGAAAGACACGCCCCGCAGCGCACGCAATTGCTTGCGAGCTTTGGGGAACCCGTACGCACCGCCGATGCCGTGAAGTATTGCGAAACGCCGGTGAACCAGCCATGGACAAACGACGCGTTGTACGCGGCGAAGCACCCGGGAATGTTGATGCCCCGGGGGCAGGGCATGCAGTAGTTACAGCCAGTGCAAGGCACACGGTTCGAGCGCTCAAACACCTGCAGAACGCGCGCCACGGCCTCGTGCTGAGCCGCCGAAAGCGCGCCCGGAAGTGCGGCGGTCGCGATGCGCGCGTTCTCGTCCACCATCTCGGGGGCGGTCATCCCCGAGAGCACCATCGTGACCTCGGGATGGTCCCACACCCACGAGAGGCCCCAGGCGGCAGGCGTCGTGAGCTCGACCGCACCCGGCCCCTCGCCCACCATGCGGTCGGCAGCCTGATCAAAGATGCGGCGCGCGGAGGCGGGGAGCTTCCCGGCAAGCCGCCCACCGAGAAGCGGCTCCATCACGAAGACCGCGAGCCCGCGTCCGGCAGCAGCGACGAGCCCCGCCGTCCCCGCTTGATAGCGCTCGTTCGCATAGTTGTACTGGATCTGGCAAAAATCCCAGTCGTAAGCGTTGAGCACGAGGGAAAAATCGCCCGCGCTGCCGTGGTAGGAGAACCCGATGGCCCCGATCCGCCCCGCCGCCTTCTGGCGAGCAATCCATGCCTCGATGCCGAGGCCAACAAGCCGCGTCCACTGAGCCGGGCTCGTAATGTTGTGGATGAGATAATAATCGATGCGGTCCGTTCGCAGGCGACGCAGCTGCTCGTTGAAGATGCGATCGAGGTCCGCCTCATCCTTGCACGACGCATGGGGAAGCTTAGTCGCGAGAAACACTTGGTCGCGCAGGCCCAGGTGCTCGAGCGCCGCACCCACCACGGCCTCGTTTCCCGGATACAGAAATGCCGTGTCGAGATAGTTGACGCCGCGCTCGACGGCGCGCGCGATGATGGCCTCCGCCCGGCGCTGGTCGGGCCTGCCGGGCACGCTGCCTGGAAACCGCATACAGCCGAGCCCTAAAACCGAGAGCCTGCGTCCGGTCCTGGGGTCAACTCGATACTGCATGGCGCTCCTCCTGGCTACGAATCTGTCGCAGCCAGTATAGCAACACAACCGCCCATCAAACGCTCGGTGATGGCGGCCAGCGGAATCATGCCTCGCGTGCCTCGTCCACGAGGCGCTCGCTCTTTCGCTCGAGCTCGCGAACGACCTCGGATGCGGCAAAGGCCGCCACTGCACCCAGTACCATGAGAAGCACTGCCGCCATCTCGCCCATTCCAACCTCCCCGCCACCGCAGGGCACCCAGACCCTGGAGCCCCATGCGGAAAATGCGTTACGCGCTTTGAAAACCTCGTCAACAACCATAGAATCGATGGGGCAATGGCGCGCAAAGCGCGTGTAAGCGAACGGAAAAGAAGAGATATCGGCTCGAATGAAAGCGGGCAACTCGCGGAAAAGCGCGCAGCCACCCGATACATGCATCGATCCGAATAGAGGCAGAAAAGAGGACGGCGTGAAGGTGACCATTTATACCGATGGATCCGCCCGCGGAAATCCCGGCAACGGTGGCTACGGCGCCGTGCTCTCGTTTACCAACAGCCAGGGGCAAACCTTCACGCGCGAGCTGTCCGAGGGCTTCGAGCGCACCACCAACAACCGCATGGAGCTTCTCGCCGCCATCGTGGCACTCGAGACGCTGAATCGCCCCTGCGAGGTCGAGCTGCACTCGGATTCCCAATACCTCGTCAACGCCTTCAACAAGCACTGGATTGAAGGCTGGCAGCGCCGTGGCTGGAAGACGGCAGCCAAGAAACCCGTTAAGAACATCGATCTTTGGCAGCGCCTCCTTGCCGCCATGGAGCCCCATCGGGTCTCATTCGTCTGGGTCAAGGGCCATGCAGGGCATGAGCTCAACGAACGCTGCGATGAGCTCGCCACGACGGCTGCCGATTCCGGCAACCTCCTCGTCGATACCGGCTTCACCGACGCCGACTAGCTCTTCGAGACCATACCGAATGGGGACAGCTCCCCTTTGCTCTTAGGGAAACGCTGATCATGGGGCGCCGGAAGCATCCGCCCCGTCGAGGTTTCAGCTTTTGGGCACTTCCCCGCGCGGCGGACGGGCACGGGCGGGCGAGGGGTGGGAAAAGGCGCGGCTCAGGCGGCTGGCACCCTCCCGGATGCGGCGCGGCTACCCGGGCCCTCCTCCCCGAAGTGCCCAAAAGCTGAAATCGCGATCGCCCCGGAGGGAATATCAGAGCTTCCCTAGGTGCGCGCGAAGCGATGTGCCCCACCCGCCGATTCGCGTGTACATGTGCCCCACCCGCTGATTCGCGAGTACAATACCCTCAAGCGAGTGCGGTTGCGGTAAGGGTCGCCGGATGCTCCACCCCGACGGGCTCCGCAGTGTGGGACAGCCTGGCTGCCCGACGCGAGGACCGCCCGAGCCGGGTCCGAATATCCCGACCGCCCGTCCGCGAAGCCACGACAGATAGGAGCCCCATGCGCATCGCAACTATCGGAACCAGCGCCATCACCAGCGATTTCATCGAAGAGATCAACGCGAGCGACCGCGCCGTGTTCGTAGGCACGCTTTCGCGCGACCTCGAGCGCGCAAAGGCATTCACCGAGGCGCGCGGCGGCTCACGCCCCTTCACCGAGCTCGAGGATCTCGCCGCCAGCAACGAGGTGGACGCCGTGTATCTCGGAAGCCCCAACGCGCTCCATGCGTCGCAGGCCCTCGCCTGCATCGCAGGCGGCAAGCACGTGATCGCCGAGAAGCCGCTGGGCGCGAACGAGCGCGAGGCGCGCGCTGTATTCGATGCCGCCGAGAAGGCCGGCGTCGTGGTGCTCGAAGCCATGCGCCCCCTGCACGACCCCGCCTTCGTTGCCGTTCGCGACCTCATGCGCAACCTGGGCCGCATTCGCCGCGCCGATCTTCATTTTGGCAAGTATTCATCTCGCTACGACGAAATTCTCGCCGGGAAGCACACCAACATCTTCGATTGCGCGATGGCCACCGGCTCTCTCATGGATATCGGCGTCTACACCGTCGAGCCGCTTATCGAGCTCTTCGGCGCACCCGAATCCGTTCTCGCGGCTCCCGTTCTCCTCGATGAGGAAACTCGCAGCCTCACCCATGGCCCCCTCGATGGATCGGGAGTCATCATCGCCCGCTATGCCGACTTCGTAGCAACGCTCCACTTCTCCAAGATCACCAACGACCGCCTGCCGTCGCAAATCGAGAGCGAGACCGCGACGCTCACCTTCGACGGCATCTCGGTACCCACATGGGCCCGCGTCGAGCATCGGGGCACCGCGGTGCGTGCGGCGGCGAAGCAGGTGCATGTCGAAGAAGGCGCCCGCACGGAGGACCTCGAGCTTCCGCAGGTGCCTAACACCATGGTTTACGAGCTCAGTGATTTTTGCGATGCGGTCGACGCGGTTCAAGCAGGTTCCGACCCGCTCGACGCGCCCGCAGGCCCCTTCGGGAACGTTCGGCACTATCGCGACGTCACGCTGGCATCTCTCGCCCTCATGGACGAGGCGCGCCGCCAGATGGGCGTGTCCTTCCCCGCCGACGCGCTGGCAAGCGATGCGCCCGAAGCAGGCGAACGATAACGGGCGAAGGGAGCGCACGATGGGTATTATCGACCGCATCCGCGCCTATGCAGGGCAAGGCGGGAGCGACGCGGAGCGCGCAGGCGGTCCTTCAGGCAGCGCCGCCCCAAGCAGCCAGCGCAGCCCCCTCGAGCTCTGCACCATCAAGGAGCTTCAGAGGGCGCTCGCCCAAGACGGCGGCGCGCCGGTCCGCTATCGCTTCCTCTTCACGGGCAACGTGCAGGGCGTGGGGTTCCGCTGGACCAACCAGGGAACGGCCAGGGAGCTCGGACTGACGGGCTGGGTCCTCAACCTGGACGACGGATCGGTCGAAATGGAGATCCAGGGCCCAAGTGGCGACATCATCAAGCACCTCGACACCGTCCACGCCTATTACTCCCGCATGCGCTGCCGCGTCTGGCTCACCGAGGCGCAGGTGCTTGACGTCCAAAGCAACGAAACCGGCTTCTCCGTGCGTTATTAGTGGGCACCTTGCGGTGCACGCGTAAATGTTAGTAATATACTCATATACAATGACGTGCGCGGATGCTGCGCCGGCATGTCAGCTCTGTAGCCGCGGCCGCACGCACCCGCCGAGCCGCGTTTCGCGCCGCTGTGTGCGCGCAACAGGGCAAACCCGCGCAGCGCACGTCGCGCAGAAGCGCGAGCAACCACGACGGCAAGGAGGCTCCGATGGCCGTACAGCGACGCAATACCCGGCAGCGCCGACTCGTCCTCGATGCCGTTCGAGCCCTGCACAACGACCATCCCACCGCCGACGATGTGTTCGTCGAGGTCCGGCGCCACGACGGCCGCATCAGCCGGGGAACGGTATATCGCAACCTCTCGCTGCTCTCCGATGAGGGCATGATCCAGCAGCTCAAAACACCGGGTGGAAGCCGTTTCGACGACCGCTGCGACCACCATTCCCATCTTATCTGCACGTCGTGTGGTGCCGTGAGCGATCTCGACCTCCCCTACGATGCCGGCGCAGACACCGGCTGCGCCCGTTCGACAGGCTATGCAGGCGTCTCGCACTATACGTTTTTCGAGGGGCTCTGTCCCGCCTGTCAAATCCGGGAAGCGTAATTCCAACCCTGACGGGCGCCCCTAGCCTCGTCCGGCGTAGACGGCTGAACGCCCCTAACCTCTTCACCCAGTTCGACGCCCGCCTCGACGCCCCTCATCTCGTCCGGCCGGGCCGGGTCCCATTTCACGAAACGGAACCCGGCCCGGCCGGCTTGCCTTACCCACGCCTGATACAAGGCGGAGTCTACGCCTCGGCAACCTCGACGAGCTCGATGTCGAAGGTGAGGTCCTTGCCTGCGAGCTCGTGATTCGCATCGAGCACCACGCCTGTCTCGTCTACCTTGATCACCGTCGCGGGCACGGGCTGGCCCGAGGGCGTCTGCAGGAAGAGTTTGTCCCCCGCATTGATCTGCTCGATATTGGGCACCTGGTTAGCAGGGAACGTAAGAATGAGATCGTCGCGGCGCTCGCCGTATGCCTCGGCGGCGGGAATGCGCACGGTCTTCTTCTCCCCTTCCCGCATATCGACCACAGCTGCATCGAAGCCAGCGATCATCTGGCCGGCGCCGCAGACGAACTCAAGGGTTTCCCCGCGGTCGTAGGAGCTGTCAAACTGCGTGCCGTCATCGAGCGTACCGCGATAATGAACGCGAAGCTTCTTACCGGTATTGGACATCGTTCCTCATTTCTTTCGTGCGCCCGGCAATCATGCCGCATGGCGCGTTGACACTAAACTGGCGCGGGATGGCCGAGGCGAACCGCGGCGCCATCATCGCGCAGACGAGCAAGCGGCCGATGCGCCGCAGCCGCTGATGTGCCGCAAAGCAGACGCCGCAGCCGTACCTTATGCGACCCCCTCAAGCTCCGCGTCGATGAGCTCAGCGAGTACCTCGTCAAGCTCGTGGCCCGCCACACGCATCATCTGCGGGAAACGCGAGTAGTACGTCATGCCGGGCGTCGAGTTGACCTCGTTGAACACCACTTCGCCCTCGGGCGTTACGAAAAGGTCGACGCGCGCGAAACCGGAGCAGCCGAGCGCCTCATACACCGTGCGGCCTGCGGCGCGCACGCGCGCCAGCACGTCGTCAGGAAGGTCCGCAGGGCAGCGCAACTCGGTATTCGCACCGGGATCCTTCTCGAGATGGATGCGGAAGAAGCCATCGCCCTGGATGACGATTTCGTCGACGGCGCCCATCTTCGTTCCGCGCACCGCGTCGCCCACGACCGCGCAACCAACCTCGATGCCTTGGATGGCCTCCTCGATGGCAACCTTCTCATCGAGCGCGAAAGCGGCCTCTAGCGCCGTGCGGTACGACGCCTCGTCCGATGCCTTGGAAACGCCGATGGACGAGCCGCCGCGAGCGGGCTTCACGAAGACGGGGAACCCGCCGCAGCGCTCCACCGCCGCCTGGCATTCCTCATCGGAAGCGCCGCGATACAGCACCTCGCACAACGGAGAGCGCACGCCCGCCGCCGCAGCGAGCCGATGGGCGGCGTCTTTATCCATGCACACCGCAGAGGCGAGCACGCCGCAGCCCACGTACGGAACGCCGCACGCCTCGAGCGCGCCCTGAACGGTGCCGTCCTCGCCGCCCTGGCCGTGGAGCACGGGGAGCGCTACATCGACCTTGAGCTGGCGTGCGCCCTTCTCGGCGAGCTCGATAAAACCGCCCCGCGCACTCTCGCCGCGACCCGGCAGAAGCGCCACCGGCTCCACATCGTGGCCCTCCCAGGCACCGGAGACGATATCCTCGACATCGCCCGTGTAGTGCAACCATGTGCCATCCCGCGTGATGCCGATGAGAACCGGGCGAAACCGGTCGCGCGGAAGCTGCGCGATGACGTTGTCTGCAGATTTAAGCGATATATCGTGTTCGGTGGAAATGCCGCCGAAGATGATCGCAACGTCGACCATGAGGCTCCCTCCTCCGCGCACGCGGCGCGGCGTCGTACCGAATGAGCAGGCACCAGTATAGGCGAGGCAAGACACCGTTCCGCCGTGGCGGAAGCGACTCCACGCCGTCCCCGCGAGCGCGAGGGCAATACTGCGCTCTCGGGCGATAATCCGCCATATTCCATGCCCCAGATGGCGAACTATTGCCCAAGAACGGCGGACGCGTCCGAATATCGCCCGGCAAAGTCCCGCATGGCGAAATCCCGCCCGAAAACGGCAAGTGCGCTCGGAGTATCCGCAACTCATTTTCGGTGCCCATGCTCTACCATACTGAAGACCCATCCGCGAAGGAGGCACCTTGACCGCGCACGCATGCAAGACACCCGGCAGCAACGTTGCAAGCCCGAAGACGGCTGGTGCCGCAAGCTTCATCCTGAACGTTGACACACCTGCCGGCACCATCGCGGTCACGGTGACCCGGAAGCGCGTGAGAAATCTTAACCTACGCGTCCGAGGTGATGGAAGCGTTGTCGCAAGCATTCCACTCCACACGAGCGCGACGCGGGCGCAGGCGTTCCTCGACCGGCGAGCCTCGTGGATCGCCCAGCATGTTCTGCGCCATCGCGAACAAGCAGAATTGGAACGCGACACCGCGCATGCACCGAGCACCATCCCCTTGTGGGGAGAGCTCGTCTCGTCCGAAAAGGCATTCGGATCCGCCCTGCCGTCGGAAAGCGCCGCCGCCGAAGCAGAGGACCTCGTTGCAGAGCTCTACCGACAGGAAGTGAAACGGGCGCTACCCGCCGTCGCAGAGCATCTGGAACACCAGATGGGCGTTCATGCCAGCCGATGGCAGGTGCGCGCCATGAAGACTCGCTGGGGCTCCTGCACGCCGCGCACCAGGGCCATCCGCATCAACGCGCGCCTTGCGGCGTATCCGCCCTCATGCTTGGAATTCGTTGTTGCCCACGAGCTCTGCCACCTCATGGAACCGAGCCACAACCAGCGCTTTCATACGCTGCTCGACATCTACTGCCCCGAAAACCGCGCAATCGCCTCCCTGCTCAAAAAGCCCGCGCGAGCCGCAGCGCGTCCGCAGGCATAGGCTGCGAGGAAGCACGCACCTGCGGCGAGACGCCTGCACCCGCAATGAGACGACCGCGCGGCAAAGAGACGGCCGTTCCCAGCAGTTGAAACCTGGCGCGCCATGGCTTTCGCATAAGGATTTCTGGCTACTCGCCGCATCTCCAAAAACCTACCGACTCGAGGCGAGAATTTCATTATCAATGCAACTCATCTACCTGCGAAAATATTGAGTATCCGCAGCTAGATGTGTTGCAGCGTTCGAGGCTCGAGTCGGAAGGTTTTTCTGAACGCTCCGAGTAGGGCCGGATTTGCATGATATTCCATGCATAAAAATGACCCCATCCCGTATCGAATGGGGCCTTCTCACCATCAATCCCAACGCCGCAGCCGCCCTCAGAGCGCGCGAGCGAACAACAGCGCCGCCAAAGCGCCAAGGGCACGCAGGCTGCGATGCGCTTAGCGTGTGCGCTCGATTTCGACGCCGACGCTCTTTAGCGGCAGACCAATGGGCGCCCACGGCTTCTCGATGGTAAGTCGCACTGCAAGAAGCTCCGGATGCTTGTGCAACAGCTCGTCCGCAAGATGCTCCGCCGCCGCTTCGATAAGCTTGAACGTGTGGCTGCGCAGATAGGCGTCGATCTCATGGCACACCTCGCCGTAGTGAATCGATTCACCTAGGTCGTCGGTCTCCCCCGCCCTGCGCAGGCTGGCAAAAAGCGTCGCCGACACGATGAATTTCTGGCCGAGCGCCGTCTCCTCGGGATAGACGCCGTGATTTGCAAACACCTCCAACCCGGAGATGATGATCTTGTCTGCATGCTCAAGCTGGCCTGGCTCGAGCTTTGCGAGCGCACGCCGCGTGGCAGGCAATCCTGCTCCGCTACGCTGGGCAAGCGTGGTCTCCTCGCCGCGCGAGGTATCTTCCGGAAGATGCTTCTGCGTCATAGTAATCGCTTCCTTCGTCGTGTTCTTCCACGCTTCTCTATACCCAATACCGAGCGGAATGAACTGGCCCGCGGGAACACAGTTGAAACGGAATCACCCGGTGTTTACGATTCACCGAAGCGCCAACACCCGGTGTCTACGATTCACGCAGGTATTCAGATGAGTGGCGCGAGGTTCTTCTTGGAATCAGGCCAGGTGCAGGCAGCGCGAACCTCGGCGGGGCAAGCGAAACAGGCGCGTGAGGCCTTGTCCGCTTGGAACAGCAGGCGCTCCAGCTGGCTTGCATCCGGGCGAAGGCGCCGATGCCCGCGGATGGCGAGACACATCTGGTCGACGTCATCGGGGGCAAAGCGCGTGTCAGGCGGCGCGCTCTCCAAGATCTCGCGTGCCAGACGCTCGCCTGCCACCTCATGGGGCTCGCCGCCCGCATACTGCCCGGCCTTACCCACGTCGTGCAGCAGGGCCGTCGCATACACGACCTCGCGAGAGAATCCCAGCCCCTGTTCCAGATTCAGGATCCGCATGATGCGGGCCGTATCCAGCAGATGCTGTATGCCGTGGCGACAGAATGGCCGGTCGCGCTCGAGCTCTTCCAACCGAGCAAACTCCCGCTGGAACGCCGGGTGCTCCCACACCGCCCGCACGCGGGTCATCTCGTGAAGTCCTATCTTATGGGGGATTGCCTCATCCATACGTCCTCCGTTCGTCGCCAGCTCCATGCTAGCGGGAGAACACGCAAGCGTGAAGAGGCCCGCTTCAGGATGCAAGGACGGAAAGCTGCAACGATGTTCGGGCAATCGATGGTTGGCGCGCTGCATCCAGACGGCACCGCGAGCGCGTTGGCAGGCTCCCTACATGCTGTGCGTCGCGTATACCTGCTCATCCTGCCAGAGCTCGACAGCTTCGGCGAGGGAGCAGCCGCGCTCTGCCGCCGCGGCGCGCGTGGCATTGAGGTCGATGAGGCGCTGGTTGGAAGACCCGCGGAAACGAAGCGAGATGTCATAGAGATCTTGCACAAACGGCCCATCAACAAGAATATCGATGCAGCCGAGCAGGCGCTCCGTCACCGCCGTATGATGCTTGCCGTCTGGCATGAGCTCGTCGAGCGTATCGCCCGTGAAACACCAGATGGTCTTTTCTGGCGAGCCATCCGGTCGCACCTCGCGCGGAAAGCGCTTGCGCACGCGCTCGACGAAGCCGACGAGCCCCTCCTGGTTCTCCGGCTCCATGGGTTCACCACCGAGAATGGTCAAGCCCTCGCAGAACGGATGATCCAAGCTCTCGATGATCTTGTCTTCGACCTCCTGCGTGAAAGGCATGCCAGCAAGGAAGCTCCAAGCGCCGGAATTGAAGCACCCAGGGCACCCGCGACGGCACCCGCTCACGAAGAGCGACGTTCGCACACCCTCGCCGTTGGCGATATCGAAGTATTTAATCTCGGCGTAGTTCATCGCTCCCCCTCCGTCGGGGCGCGGGCATATCATCCCGTGCTCAAACATACTCGAAAGCCTGGCTTGCGCCAGGCTTTCTGCGTAACTGCGCGCGGGACGATATGCCCGCGCCTAAGCGCGCCGACCTGGCCTCGCGGCTATGGCGAGCGCGGCGGAATCGCTCTCGCAGCTCGTCGCTCCGCCGCAACGCTTTCTCTTTGCAGCCTCTTCTTGCTGCGGTATCGTACCGCCGCAAGCCCTGGCTATACGCTTACAGCCAATACCCCTACCAACCTACGTCGCCAGTTCAGCATCTTTCCCTGTCGAGCAGACGCTGGACCATCCGGCGGACCGAGGAGATTCGCCACGCTGGTGCGCCGTCAACGTTGTGGCGGGACCTCGGGCATATCGTCTCGCGCGCAGTTCCGCAGAGTCGTCGGCTTTGCCGACGACTCGAGGACTGTTTGAGCACGAGATGATATGCCCGAGGCCCCGCCCCGATACCCCTTACAGATGCAGCACGCGGTCGCGAATCTCTTCGGTGCGCCCCTGGTTCCAGAACTGCGTTCCGATGTAGCCGCAGGTGCGCCGTGCCACGTTCATCTTCTCCTGATCGCGGTTATGGCAGTTCGGGCACTCCCAAACGAGCTTACCATCGTCCTCGACGATACGAATCTCGCCGTCGTAGCCGCACACCTGGCAGTAATCGCTCTTGGTGTTGAGCTCCGCGTACATGATGTTCTCGTAGATGTACTGCATCACGCGGATGACGGCCTTGAGGTTGTCCTGCATGTTGGGAACCTCGACGTAGGAGATGGCGCCGCCGGGGCTGAGCGCCTGGAACTCGCTCTCGAACTGGAGCTTATCGAAGGCGTCGATCTCCTCGCTCACGTGCACGTGATAGCTGTTGGTGATATAGCCCTTATCCGTCACGCCGGGGATGATGCCAAAGCGGCGCTGCAGGCACTTTGCGAACTTGTACGTGGTGCTCTCGAGAGGCGTGCCGTAAATGGAATAGTCGATGTCTTCCGCGGCCTTCCATTCAGCGCACTTGTCGTTCATATGCTGCATGACCGAGAGCGCAAAGCCCTTGCCGCGCTCATCGGTATGGCTCGCGCCGGTCATGTACTTCACGCACTCGTAAAGGCCCGCATAGCCAAGCGAGATCGTAGAGTAGCCACCATAGAGCAGCTTGTCGATGGTCTCGCCTTTATCGAGGCGCGCGAGGGCGCCGTACTGCCAGAGGATCGGCGCGGCGTCGGAGAGCGTGCCCTTCAGGCGCTCGTGACGGCAACGCAGAGCCTTATGGCAGAGCTCCAGGCGCTCATCGAAAATCTCCCAGAACTTCTCGGCATCGCCGCCGGAGGAAAGCGCCACGTCCGGGAGGTTGATGGTCACGACACCCTGGTTGAAGCGACCGTAGTACTTGGGTTTTCCCGGCTCGTAGTTCTTGGCACGGGCAACGTTGTCGTAGCCGTTGCCCGAGCGGTCCGGCGTGAGGAAGCTGCGGCAACCCATGCAGGTGTAGACGTCGCCCTCGCCCGGCTGCTCGCCCTTCGACAATTTGAGCTCGCGCATCTTCTTGGCGGAGATGTAATCGGGCACCATGCGCTTGGCCGTGCACTTGGCAGCAAGCTGCGTGAGGTAGAAGTAGGGGCTCCCCTCGTAGACGTTGTCCTCGTCGAGCACGTAGATGAGCTTGGGGAACGCCGGGGTGATCCACACGCCCTGCTCGTTCTTCACGCCCTCGTAGCGCTGACGGAGCGTCTCCTCGATGATCATGGCGAGGTCGTGCTTCTCGGCCTCGCTGCGGGCTTCGCCGAGATACATGAACACGGTCACGAAGGGCGCCTGGCCGTTCGTGGTCATGAGGGTCACGACCTGATACTGGATGGTCTGCACGCCACGGCGGATCTCGTCGCGCAGGCGCTCTTCGACCACCTGCGAGACCTTGTCCTCGCTGGCATCGACGCCGAGCTCCGCGAGCTCCGCCTCCACCTGACGGCGAATCTTCTGACGGCTCACCTCGACGAACGGCGCGAGGTGCGTGAGCGAGATGGACTGGCCGCCGTACTGGCAGCTCGCCACCTGCGCGATGATCTGCGTGGCGATGTTGCAGGCCGTCGAGAAGCTATGCGGGCGCTCGATGAGCGTGCCGGAGATGACGGTGCCGTTCTGCAGCATGTCCTCGAGGTTCACGAGATCGCAGTTGTGCATGTGCTGGGCGAAATAGTCCGAATCATGGAAGTGGATGAGGCCCTCGTTGTGCGCCTGCACCACGTCCTGCGGCAGCAGCACGCGCTGGGTGAGGTCCTTGGACACCTCGCCCGCCATGTAATCGCGCTGCACGGAGTTCACCGTGGGGTTCTTGTTGGAGTTCTCCTGCTTGACCTCTTCGTTGTTGCATTCGATAAGCGAGAGGATCTTGTCGTCGGTGGTGTTCTTGGTGCGCTTCAGCCCCTGCACGTAGCGGTAGATGATGTACTTGCGGGCAACCTCGAACTTATCGAGCTTCATGAGCTCGTCTTCGACCATATCCTGGATCTCTTCGACGGCGACCGTGTGCCCGGCGTTCTCGCACGCCTCCGCCACGTTCTGCGACGCATAGACGACCTGGCGCTCGGTGAGGCGATCGGATTCCTGCACGTCCTTGTTGGCTGCGCGGATGGCGTTCTCGATCTTGGTGATATCGAAAGCGACTTCGACGCCGCTGCGCTTGATGATCTTCATGAGAAACCTTTCTGGTAATGAGTGCTACCTATCTTACGTCAGGTTTTCTCACTACATCGTGTGGAGTTTTGTAGATGGCATACTACATATTGTGTTTATGCAGGTCAGCATAAATGGCTTATTTTCAGGCGCATTACCCACGGCGAACACAGGAACGGGGGTCACAAATTCGCCCAACTCCCCCACCTGCGGTTGCGCTCGCGCGCCCCGTCAACCATTCGTGGATGCCGCTCCACAAGTTGCGGCACCACGATTCGGCGAACGGCAGCTGGCACCTCTTGACCAAGATGTTGTGTTTGACGGATGCGCAGACAACGTCGATGTGTGGCAGCGGGAGCGCGCGGGTACAAGCTGGACAGCGCGCATGGGGCGCGCATTGCGAGAGAGGATTTCCATGGCACGCATCTTCAACAGCCCAAGCAAGTATATCCAGGGTCCCGACGCTCTTGCCGAGCTCGCGAGCCACATCGAACCACTGGGCCAGGCTGCGCTCGCGATCGCCACGAGCACGGGCATCGAGCGCGTCGGCGCGAAGATCGAGGGCGGCTTTGAGCACTCGAGCGCCACGATCACCTTCGAATCGTTCGGCGGAGAGTGCTCGGACACCGAGATCGACCGCATCGCGCAGGCCGCCAAGGCCGCCGGAGCCGATGTCATCGTGGGCGTGGGCGGCGGCAAGGTGCTCGATACCGCCAAGGCCGTAGCGTACAAGCTCGGCACCCCGGTGGTGGTCTGCCCAACCATCGCCTCCTCCGATGCGCCGTGCAGCGCGCTCTCGGTCATCTACACGGAAGACGGCGTCTTCGATCGCTACCTCTTCCTGCCCGCCAACCCCGATATCGTGCTCATGGATACGACGGTGATCGCAGCCTCGCCGGTCCGTCTCACGGTTTCCGGCATGGGCGACGCGCTCGCCACGTACTTCGAGGCGCGCGCCTGCGTTGAGAGCGAGGCCGATACCTGCGCCGGCGGCAAGGCGACGAGCGCCGCGCTCGCTCTGGCCAAGCTCTGCTTCGACACGCTCATGGCAGACGGCGTGAAGGCCAAGATCGCACTCGAAGCAGGCTGCACCACCCCCGCCGTCGAACGCGTTATCGAGGCGAACACACTGCTCTCGGGCATCGGCTTCGAGAGCTGCGGCCTCGCTGCGGCGCACGCCATTCACAACGGCATGACGCAGCTGCCCGAAACCCATGCCCGCTATCACGGGGAAAAGGTCGCGTTCGGCACGATCGTGCAGCTCGTGCTCGAGAACGCCCCGACCGAGAAGCTCGAGGAGGTGCTCGGCTTCTGCATGGAGGTAGGACTTCCCACCACGCTCGAAGACCTAGGCGTCGAGGACATCTCGCGCGAGCGGATCATGGCGGTGGCGGAAAGCGCCTGCGCGCCCACGGACACCATGGGCAACATGCCCTTTGCGGTGACGCCGCAGATGGTCTGCGACGCCATCCTCGCCGCCGACGCGCTCGGGCACTACTACCACCTCGGCCTCTGCTAGCAGAACGGGAGAAGCAGAGCGGCGAGCTGCCGAGTAACACGGGCTGCGGGCGCTCCGCTCGCAGCCCGCAGCCGCACCGCGGCACAGCCGGATGGGGCACGTTGCGTCAGAGCCCGCGGCGAAACGAGGCGCTGCTGCACCGGAGCACAGTTCGATTGATTGCTATACCGAAGGCGTCACGAAGCTCCGACGAGCATCGTCACGGCGGGAATCGTTAGGACGGAGCCGACCACGCTCAGAAAGGTCGCCTGGGCCATGGGCTTGGCGTCTCCGCCCGCCTGCAGGCAGAACAAGACGCCCGCCGTGGCAACGGGCATAGCGTTGTCCAGCACGATCACAGCCCGCAGAAACGGCTCGAGCGGAAAGAGCAGGAGCGCCGCGAAGCTTAAGGCGGGGACGATCAGCAGCCTTCCCGCAGCTGTAACATAGGCGCGCATGTTGCCGACCATCTCGAGCGGTCGGTACCGCGCGATAGAGGAGCCGGTCACGAGCAGCGCGAGCGGCGTGGCGGCCTGGCCGATGATGCCGATCGAATCGCCCGCGACACCGAGGTCCGTGATGCCGAGAAGCGCCAGCACGAGCACGAGCAGACTGGCGAAAAACGTCGGGGTCTTCAAGGAAGCGAGCATGGTGCGCAGCCGGCGCGCCGGCGAGGGGGCGCTACGGGCCGCCAGCGAACCGGCACCGCTGCTCCCCTCGTCTGCACCTTGGGAAAAGAGCGCTGGGCCGATGCCGAACATGGCAATATTCGCCGGGATGAGCGAGATGGCAACGTAGAGCAGGGCATCGTTCCCAAGAATCGCCGAAATGACCGGCAGCCCAACGAATCCGCAGTTTCCAAAAGCGATGGCGAACCGGTATGAGGGCGCCTCGCCGCGCGGCGCGCGCGTGAAGGCGGTGAGCGCGAACGCGACGGCAAGCCCCACGATGTAGACGACCGCAGTCGCCGCCATCAAACCGACCAACGTTCCGGCACCGGGCAGGTTGGCGTTGCCATCGATGGACGCGACGATCGAGCACGGAAGCGCGACGTTGAGCACAAGGCGGGAAAGGCCGGCATCGAACTGGTCGTCGAGCACGCCGAGCTTGTGCAGGCACCATCCCAATGCGATGGGCACCGAGATTGCGACGATCTGCGACACGACGAACCAGAATTCCACGATTTCCCCCATGCTCCCACTACGGCACACGCTACCGCGGAGTCGGGGCGTGCGAACGCGCCCACCGCTCCATCCTCAAGTCTCTTCGTGCAAGTATAAAGTATGCACCCCCATCGCTGTAAACGCATCTCTCCGCATGGCCCGCCGCGGTTTGACAAGAGCACCCCGCCGCGGCAGGCGCATCCTCCAAACGGCCCCGCCCCGCCTCTCGGGCACATCTCCCAAACGGCCCCGGCTCGCCCCTCCAGGCGCATCGCCCAAACGATCCCACCCCACCCGCAACGCCCCCAACGTGCTAGAGTGATGAGCGATTTGCATGAACCTCCGCCGGACGCATCCGGCAAAACGACGAGGAGTTGACCATGACCGAATGGCTGGTACGCCACTTCGTGCGCATGAGCGAGCAGACGGACGATCCTGCCGTGCGCATGCGCTATGGGCAGTTCGCCGGCATCGTGGGCATTATCTGCAACGTCATGCTCTGTCTGGGAAAAGGCGCCATCGGGCTCGTTTCGGGCTCTGTCTCCATCGTGGCGGATGCCGTGAACAACCTCTCGGATGCCGCATCGAACATCGTGAGCCTCCTCGGATTCAAGCTCGCGAGCCGGCCCGCCGACCCTGAGCACCCATACGGCCATGGCCGCTACGAATACCTCGCCGGGCTCGTGGTCGCCGCGCTCGTGCTTGCCATTGGGATCAACCTTGTCTGGAGCTCTGTGCAGAAGATCATCGCGCCGAGCCCTACCGAATTCTCCGGAGCGCTCGTGGCCGTGCTCGTGCTCTCGATTGCGGTCAAGCTCTGGATGGCCGCCTTCAATCGCTCCATCGGACGCCGTATTAATTCCGACACGCTCGAAGCCACGGCCGTCGACTCACGCAACGACGTCATCAGCACGGCGGCGGTGCTCGCCTGCGCCTGCATCTCGCGGGCGACGGGCGTAGACCTTGACGGATGGGCGGGTCTTGCCGTGGGCGCGTTCATCTGCTGGAGCGGCGTGGGGCTGCTGCGAGACACGGTGAGCCCGCTTCTGGGCCAGGCCCCCAGCCCCGAGCTCGTCGAGCACATCCACGACAAGATCCTCTCCTACCCCGGCGTGCTCGGAACCCACGACCTCATGGTCCACGACTATGGCCCCGGCCGGCAGTTCGCGAGCGCCCATGTCGAGATGGCTGCGGAAGCCGATCCGCTCGAAAGCCACGACCTCATCGACAACATCGAGCAGGATTTCAAGATGGAGGACGGCCTGATCGTGACCCTCCACTACGACCCCATCGTGACCGACGATCCCGAGGTGCGCGACATGCGCCATTGGATTTCGCATGCGGTCGAAGAAATCGATCCGCGCATCACCGTTCACGACCTGCGCTGCGCGCCCGGCCCCACGCACACGAACGTCATTTTCGACTGCGTGCGCCCGGCAGGATCGGCGCTTTCGGCCGACGAGCTGCGTGAACGCGTTGCTCGCCTCGTGCAGGAGCATTACCCGCGCACTATCGCGAAAATCACCGTCGATGAAAGCTACGTGAGCTCTCAGCAGTAGACCCACCCCGCGGCAAGAGGCCCGCCGTGCTTACCAGCAGTAAGTCCATCCTGCGAGAAGCGCCCTGCCGCGCTCAGTGACTTTGGCCGAGGACACCACCCGTTGCAGCGGCATCATCGATGGAACCAACCCAGAAGGTGCCCCACTCCGCGAGGCAGGAGAGCAGGGGCAGGTCGATATCGGGATCAACCTCGTCACCGCCGAGCACGATGACGCCGCGCTCATGGTCGATTCCGGTGGAAAACACGTCCGTGTCAAACCCCGACCATACGAAGCCAGTGCCAATCATGCCCAATCCGAGCACCGCCAGCACGAGCGCAACGAAGCACATGGTATTCAATGCCGATTTCATATGTGCATCCTTTCCAATACGGTATCTGTTGCTAGAAACGAGAAGCTCGAGACCGGGCACCTGGCCGGGTGGACGGTCGAGCACGCAGACAGGCACGATGCCGCGCACCTTGGGGAAGAACCACCGGGCGCACCACGCGCTCTCGGGCGATAATCGGACATTCAAGGGGTTGCCGGGCGATATTCGGACACTCAGGAGCCTCCGAGCGTCCAAATCTCGCCCGAGAACGACGCCGCTGTCCGGATCTCGCCCGAGAACGCCGCGAAAGGCCGTGCCGCGCGCACCAGAAACCCAGCTGCGCGCACCGGCCGCCTAGCCGCGCGTGCCAGCAACCTAGCCATGCGCCCGGCCGCTTAGCCGCGCGCAACGGCCTCGAGCGGGCGCGTAAACTCCTCAGGCGGAATGGGCCTATGGTCTCCTCCGCGCGCTTCGGCCCCTCCGTCGTGATGCGAACCGCCGTGGCCCCCGCGGTCTGCATCGCTATCGCGCCGCTTCACGAAGGGAGACACGGCGCGCCGCACGACCGCGGCCGAAAGCAGCGCCACGCCGCGGGTGAGCTCAAACGCAAGACGCACCAGCAGCAACCCGAGCCCCAGCGCCACCAAGGCAGCGCCGAATTCCACCAGTGTGTAGGGCGCATTTCCCACGATCAAACCGCAGACAGCGAACAGCAAAAAGAGCGGGCATCCCAGCACGAGCAAGACCGCAAGGCCCCAGACCACGGCGACGAAGATCCATACCGTTGCATAAAAAGAGAGCACGGTAATCGCGAGCGCCGCCAAGAGCGCTCCCCAAACGGGAAAGCCCAAGATGACGAGCACCCACAACAGCACGCGGCTCTTGCGACGTGTCTTTGCGACCACGCGCGGAACAGCGGGTAGGTCGTCGAGGATGGCTTCGGCGACCACGCCCGGCGCATCGAGCGTCGAGACCGCCTCCTCCTCACCCAGCCCCTCCTCCATGCGATCGAGGATCATCTCTTCATAAAACGCGAGCGACTCCGCCCGCTGACTCTCGGGCAAGCAGGACAGCAGGCTTTCCAGACGGCTCAGATACTCTGCCTTAGTCATTGCGTTCTCCTTGGTCGCATGCCTCGCCCGGCACCGCGGCGCCATGGGCGAACTCGATGTAGCGGTAGATGGACATCACGTCCGATTTCTCGGCAAGAAACTCCTCGATGCGTGCCGCACCCGCGGGCGTGACGCGGTAGTACTTGCGAAGGCGGCCGTTGTGCTCGGCAGAGCGCACGGTAATGCATCCGGCGGACTCCAGCCGCTTGAGCAGGGGATACAGCGTTGACTCGGTAAGGCCGAGCAGCGGTGGAACATCTTTGACGATCTGGTAGCCATATGACTCGCGCCGTTCCAGCGTAGCGAGCACGCACGTTTCCAAGAAACCGCGCTTGAGCTGAGCGTCCATCTATACCTCCCTTCAACCTATACTATGCGTTATATAGTATAGGTTGACACACGGTATAGCAAGTTCATTTCAAACACAACAAGGCGATATGCGCTCCGGAGGACCGGGGCAATCAAGGAGAAGCGCCCCTTCGCCAGAATGACGGAGGGGCGCTCGGCTAGTTGGAAAGCTTAGGGAAAGGCGCGGGTCAGAGCGAGCGTGTCGCAGGCGCACCCATGGGAATGACGGGAGAAAGCAGCTTGACGGCGTTCTCATCCACAAGGTAGCGGGCACGGGCGCGCCGCAGCTGCTCGGCAACCGCAACGGGAGCCGTCCCGCCCTCGGTCGTACGGGCAGCCACGATGGCGTCGAGATCGAGCGCTTTCGTGATGTCGCGCCCGAAGAGATCGCTCGCCTCCTTGAACGTCTCAAAGGGAAGCTCGGAGATATCGCACCCCTGTTTTTCGGCCTCAAGCACCAGGTGGCCCACCACCGCATGCGCCTCGCGGAACGGCATCCCGTGCTTCGCGAGGTAATCGGCAACATCGGTCGCAGCCAGGTGCCCTCGGTGCATCACGGAGCGCATGCGGTCCGCATTCACGGTCCAGGTGCTCACCATACCGGTCATGACGGCAAGGCACTGGGCAAGGGTCTTCGCCGCATCGAGCGCCCCCTCTTTGTCTTCCTGCATGTCCTTGTTGTACGCGAGGGGAAGCCCCTTGCACGTCATCAAGAGCTGCACGAGGTCGCCCACCACGCGGCCCGTCTTGCCGCGAATGAGCTCGGCAAAATCCGGGTTCTTCTTCTGCGGCATGATCGAGGAGCCGGTTGAATACGCATCCGAGAGCGTGATGAAGCCGAACTCCTGGCTGCTCCAGAGCACGATTTCCTCGGAGAGCCGCGAGAGGTGCACCGCCATCACAGAGCAGGCGTACTCGAGGTCGAGCAGAAAGTCGCGATCGGACACGGCATCGAGCGAGTTCTCGATCACGCCTGCGAAGCCGAGAAGCCCCGCGGTCATGCGCCGGTCGAGCGGATAGGTGGTCCCGGCGAGCGCCGCGGCGCCCAGGGGCAAAAGGTCCGCGGCATCGAAGGCGGCGGAGAGCCTGGTGAAGTCGCGGCCGAGCATCCATACATAGGCGAGCAGATGATGCGAAAGAAGCACCGGCTGCGCGTGCTGCAGATGCGTCATGCCCGGCAGCACCGTGTCGCCCGCCTCCTCAGCGGCGTCGAGCAGCGCCGCGCGGAGCCCCAGATTCGCCTCCATGAGGTCCTTGGCGAGCGCCTTCGCAGCGAGACGCGTGTCGGTGGCAACCTGGTCGTTTCGAGACCGACCGGTGTGCAGCCGTCCGCCCGCCGCGCCGATGCGCCGCGTGAGCTCGCTTTCGATCGCCATGTGTATGTCCTCGTCGGCGATATCAAAGACGAACGTACCCGCATCGATATCCGCCTCAATGGCCTTAAGCCCCTCGCAGATGGCATCGGCGTCTTCTTGGCCGATGATGCCCTGCGCCGCGAGCATCGTCGCATGCGCAATCGAACCGGCGATATCCTGCTTATACAACGCCTTATCTACCGGCAGCGACGCACCGAATTCCTGCGTCACCGGGGCGGCAGCCTCCTCGAATCGGCCGCTCCACAGCGCCATGTGCCAACCTCCGAATCTACTAGCAGGCCAGCTGCGCTACGAGCGCATGCGGGCCGAGCTCCTGTGTCCACGCCTTGAGCGAATAGCACGCACCAAGCGAAAGCGCGGGCTCTTCGCTGCCCTCGCAGAGCCCGGCTACAAGAGCCCTCGGCCCCTTATGCGCCCGCTCGGTCCATGCGAGCAACGAGGCGGGAACCTCGTGCGCCTTCTTCGTATCAATCATCACACCGTACATGGTAGTTCTCCCGGTAACACTTGGAATCATCATCAATGTGAACCGCCCGAACCGGCGCGCCAAGCATGATGGCGGCGAAGACCGTCCAAGCCGGCGCGCGGAACACGGCGGCAACAAAGGACAGCAGGTCGGACGGAACCGAAGCTTGCCGTTCGGGCAGCCCGCGTAGAGTCGCGATACGGGCTGCCCGTTCGAGCCCTCAGGCTAGGAAAGGTTCTGGGCGGCAAGAGAGGTGGGACCCTGCATCTTCGCCCAGGTCTTGAGAGAGAGCGTTTCGATCTCGATGAAGCCCACGGCGGCCTTCTCGTCGAACGTCGTGTCGCGATCGTAGGTGGCCAGGCCGTAATCGTAGAGCGAGCACGGGCTCTTGCGGCCCATGACCGTGCAATGTCCCTTGAAGAACTTGAGACGCACCGTGCCGGTCACGAACTTCTGGGTCTCGGCCATAAAGGCGTCGAGCGCCTTCTTGAGCGGGCTGAACCACTGGCCGTTGTACACGCAGGTAGCCCAGGTCTGCTCGAGATACAGCTTCTGGTGAAGCACGTCGCGCTCGAGCGTGAGGTCCTCGAGGGCCTTGTGCGCCGTGATGAGGGTGAGCGCGGCGGGCACCTCGTAGCACTCGCGGCTCTTCAAGCCCACCATACGGTTCTCCATAAGGTCAAGCCGGCCATAGCCGTTGTCGCCGGCAACCTGGTTGAGCTTCTCGACAAGCGCAGCGAGCGGCATCTTCTCTCCATCGAGCGCCACGGGCACGCCCTTCTCGAAGTCGACGTCAACGTAGGTCGGCGTATCGGGGGTCTCCTCCGGGTCCTTCGTCATGACCCACACGTCGTGCGGAGGCTCGTTCCAGGGGTCCTCGAGCACACCGCATTCGATCGCGCGGCCCCACAGGTTGTCGTCGATGGAGTAGGGATTGTCGTTTGCGCCCTCGGGCACCGGAACGCCGTGCTCGTGCGCATAGGCGACCTCATCGGGACGGCTCTTGAGATCCCACTCGCGCACCGGCGCGATAACCTCAAGATCGGGATCGAGCGTGAGGATCGACGCCTCGAAGCGCACCTGGTCGTTACCCTTGCCCGTGCAGCCATGCGCAACGTACTTGGCATCGTACTGGTGCGCGATGTCGACGAGCTTTGAAGCGAGCAGCGGCCGGGAGAGCGCCGAAAGCAGCGGGTATTTATTCTCGTACATGGAGTTCGCCGCGATCGCCTTGGTGAGGTACTCGTCGGCGAACTCGTCTTTGAGCTCGAGCACATGGCAATCGATGACGCCGAGATCGAGCGCCTTCTGCTTCTTGTACTCGAGCCCATGGAGCTCCTGCCCCACGTTGCCGAGCACGCAGATGACATCGAGGCCCTTCTCCTCCTGCAGCCACTTGATGCAGACCGAGGTATCCAAGCCACCGGAATATGCGAGTACGACCTTTTCCTTGCTCATGATGGGTGCGTCCTTCCTTGGTATGTGGAATACGATGCGGACGAGCCCGATGAGGTGCCACCTGTCTCACCTTAGGTATGCGTCGACAAAGAGACGGGTGGCGGTATGTACTTGTTTCTGGGAGGGTGCGTCTACAGCAATGAGCGCAGGGGCGCGGCATGAACGACATCACCCGGAGGAAACGACGACAACCTTATCGGGACTCTGGGGATGCGCGGAAGCCGCGCGAACAGAGACGACCGATTATCGTCGTCGGGAAATTGCGCGCTGGCGTCGGTTCTGTGCATCGGCGGCAGTCTGGCCGAGCAGAATGGCGGAAGCCGCCATGCCCTCGTATGTCGCCGTCTCGGTATGCACCGTTTGAACCCTTCGCCGTATGCAAACGCAATCATTAATCCGCGAACGGTAGCCCGCTCGCGTTGGGTGGTATCTTACGCTAAATCTGCGCGTGGGCAAGCGAGAATCGCAATGTTTCTCGTTTGTTTCGCCCTGTGGCAGTCCCTGGTTGAGCGAGGCTGACACCGATCGAAACTCGCCAGAGCGATCGTCGTCAGCTGGGCCGGCGTGCTCAATTCCACCAAAATGGCTAAGCTTCAGGCCGACTTGCCCAAATCGCCTCAACCGAAACATGGTACTATCCGGTGCGGCCAGCTTGCCGCGGACACCATACCCGGCAGCAGGAACACCGCATACGAAAGGAATGGCATGCCTTCCCCGCTTATCGACTTCACCCAGGACCCCGAGCTGGGCTCCATCAGGCTCATCGCCTGCGACATGGACTGCACGCTGCTCGCAGACGACAAGACCCAGCCCGAGAACATGTCCGAGCTCATCGACCGCCTGCATCGCGCCGGGGTGCTCTTCTGCCCCGCCAGCGGCCGCCCCGGCCCCACGCTCCAGCTCATGTTCCCCGAGCACCGCCACGAGATGGCGTTCTGCGCAGACAACGGCGCGCACATCATCTACCAAGACGAACCCCTCTACAAGGAGCTCCTCGATCCTGCCGTCTACCGCGAAATCGCCGCCGCAACCGAGGCGGAGGGCACGGGCACGGCAGTGCTCTGCGCCTTCGACAAGGCGTATGTGCCCGAGAGCGGCCGTGTGCACCACGAGGCCATAGAGGTGTACTACAAGTCCATCGAATACGTCGATTCGATCGAGGACCTCGATGTCGAGGCGAACAAGTTCACCATCTACTTCCCGGAGCGGAACAGCCGGTCCCGCTACGAGGAGACCTTCGGGCCCGCCTTTGGGGAGCGCCTGGACGTGGCGTGCGCAGGCGAGGAATGGCTCGACTTCATGAACAAGGGCGTCAACAAGGGCGCGGGGCTGCGCCATCTATGCGATCGGCTCGGCATCGACATCGCCGATGCAGCTGCCGTGGGCGATACCTACAACGACATCGAGATGCTCGAGGCGGCCGGTCACAGCTTCGTTGTTGCCAACGCCGCCGAGCACATGCACGACCACGCCCGCTACCTCATTCCCAGCAACAACGATCGCGGCGTCGCCGCACTCATCGAGGCGATTCTCGCCGCAAAGGGCTGCTAGGGTCCGCTGGCGCCGAGCAACGGTCACTGCCGACATCCGCATGAGCGAGAATGCAGCTTTTGGGCACTTGCAGGCGGGAACGGCGAGTAAGGCCGGACGCTCGGCGATAGAAAGCGCAGCTCAGGGCACTGGCGCCTTCCGGACTATCACGTGTCTACCCGGACCCCATGCGACATAGTGCCCAAAAGTTACAATCCCGTTCGAGCCGGACAGCGCAGCGTCTCTTTCAGCATGGCTTACGCCGTGTCTGCACGCCGGCGACCAGCCAGCCCCGACGTGCAGCATCCGGCCCGCTCGCATGGGCACCCTGCATACCAATCGCGCTGTCAAGATGTCCCGGAGCGTCTTGACGGCATGCATGCGGCGATCGAGCAAACCATCGATGAAGCACGGGCCGCGCAAAAGCGCTGCTCACGCAAGCGGAGCTACACCCGCCTCGCTCCATACTACTTCGCGTCGGCCCAGGTGGTGCCACTCGATGCATCGGCGATGAGGGGCACGCGAAGCTCCACAACGCCCTCCATGACCTCCCGCACGAGCGCGGTGAGCGCCTCCACCTCGTCTTCCGGGCACTCAAAATCAAGTTCGTCGTGCACCTGCAAGATCATGCGGGCGCGGAACCCCTCGTCGCGCATGCGCCGCGCCACGCGCGCCATGGCGATCTTGATGATGTCAGCCGCCGTGCCCTGCATGGGATGGTTCATAGCAGTCCGCTCGCCGAAGCTCCGCTGCGCGGGGTTGCGCATCTTAAGCTCGGGGATGGGCCGGCGGCGTCCGTACATGGTCTCGGCATAGCCCGTGCGCTTGGCCTCGGCCACCGTACGGTCGAGGTACGTCCGAACGCCGGGATACGCCTCAAAGTAGCGGTCGATCATCTCGCGCGCCTCGGCCATGGGGATATCGAGCGACTGCGAGAGCCCATAGGCCTGCTGGCCGTAAACGATACCGAAGTTCACCGCCTTGGCACGGCTCCGCAGCTGCGGCGTGACCTCATCAACCGGCACGCCAAACACGCGCGCCGCCGTCTCGGCATGGAAGTCCTCGCCCTCGTTGAACGCTGCCACCAGGTGCTCATCGGCCGAAAGGTGCGCGAGCAGTCGAAGCTCGATCTGGGAGTAGTCCACCGCAAGGAACACGCACCCCGGCGCCACCGAGAATGCCGTCTTGACCGTATGCCCCAGCTCGGAGCGCGTGGGGATGTTCTGCAGATTGGGGTTCGAACTCGAAAGGCGGCCCGTAGCGGTAATGGTCTGGTTATAGGTGGTATGAACGCGCCCGTCGAAGCGGCGCAGCGCCCCCAGCGTGTCGAGATAGGTCGACTTGATCTTGGTCTTCTCGCGATACTCGAGAACGAGGCGCACGAACTCGTTATCGCGCGCAAGCTCCTCGAGCACGCGCGCATTCGTGGAATAGTACCCGCGGTGCGTCTTCTTAAGGCCCTTGGTAGGCAGGCCCATCACATCGAAAAGGATGTGGCTGAGCTGCATGGGGCTCGCGATGTTGAAGGTCTCGTCGCCCGCCATCTCGCGGATGCGGCCGGCAAGTTCGTCGATCTGGCCGCCGAGCCCCTCCGCAAGGGCATGCAAGCGGTCGGGATCCACATACATGCCCGTGCGCTCCATCGAGGCGAGCACAGGCACGAGCGGCATCTCGATCTCTTGGAAGATGTCGGCGGCATCCTGCTCCTCGAGCGCCTTCGCGAGCGGCTGCACCGCGGCGAGCGCCACGGCGACCGACCGGGCCGCCGCAACGGGTGCGTCGTCGGCAGCGCCCTCCTCGCCTTGCGCGGCGGGCAGGGCCTTTCCCACATAGGTGTCCGCGATATAGGCATCGCCAAAATCGGAGCGTACGGAGTCGAGCAGATACGCCGCGACCACGGTATCGAAAATGCGCTTCGGATCCACTGAGAGCGGGTCCATGAGCTCGGGCTCGCTCGAATCGATGGGCGAAAGCTCGTGGAGCAGCGCCTTGATGTCTGGCGAGGCGACGAGGCCCGTCTCGAACAGGTACTGCAAGACGCCCGCGATGAGGCCGTTCGCGCCATCGATGCCGGCAGCGGCGAGCAGGCTCGCGGAATGGGGCGACAGGCTCGCGCCGGAAGGCTCCTCAAATGCGAGCAGCTTCCCGCCCGCCGCGACCCACAGCGTTCTCGTAAGCCCGAAGAGCGCGTCGGCCTCCTTGTCATCGTCCACCGTGGCGGCAACCCACTCGCCCGCTTCAACGGCGCGCGAGAGCTCCGCGAGCGCAGCCTCGAGATCCTCGGCCGCATCGCTGTTCACCACGATCGGCGATGGCAGCTCGAACGCAGATGGAGCCGCACCGGCAGCGCCGCCCTCGCTGAGCAGCGCCAAGAATCGGTTCTGGATCGACATGATGCCCAGCGCTCCAAGCGCCTCTGCCAGCATCTGGGCATCGTAGGCGGGAAACGCCGTGTGTTCGAAGTCGAGCTCGACCGGTGCGTTCGTCTGGATGGTCGCCACCTTGCGCGAGAGCAGGGCGTCGTCGATATGCGCGCGCAGGTTCTCACCCATCTTGCCCTTGACCTCATCCGCATGGGCGATGACCTCGTCAAGGCTGCCGTACTGCGCGATAAGGGCGCTCGCCTTCTTTGGGCCGATGCCCGGCACGCCCGGGATGTTGTCAGAGGTGTCGCCCTTGAGGCCGTAGAAATCGGGTACGAGCTCGGGGGTGATGCCATGGTAGAGGTCCTCGACCGTCTCGGGCGTCATGATTTGGACGTCCGAAAGGCCCTTCTTGGTGCCCACGACCTTCACGTGTTCGGTGGTGAGCTGGTACATATCGCGATCTCCGGTGATGAGGAGCATGTCGCAACCGGCGGCTTCGCCCGCGCGCGCGAGCGTGCCGAGGATGTCGTCGCCCTCCCATCCCTCGGCCTCGAGGATGGGTACCTCGATCTTTTGCAGCAGTTCTTTGATCATGGGGAACTGCGTGCGCAGGTCGGGGTCCATGGGCGGGCGCTGCGCCTTGTATTGTGGAAGCATTTCCATGCGCACGCGCGGCTTGCCCTTATCAAAGGCAACCGCTACGCCATCGGGACGGAAAGCATCGATCATTTTCAGAAACATGTTGAGAAACCCGAAGATGGCATTCGTAGGACGGCCATCCGGCGCGTTCATGGTTGGGGGCACGGCATGAAACGCACGGTGCATGAGCGAGTTGCCGTCGACGACGGCGAACGTGCGACGATCCGGACTCTGGGGCGCTTGAGCGGTATCAGACATGGAGCATCCTCTCTGGAACTTGGCTGACACCAGTCTACCCGCCCGTGTGGACATACGCGAGGGGGTTCTCAGCGTAAACACAGGGCGCCTCAAAGTGGTCAAAATGGGACGGGGTTGTTTTGACTCATTCCGTCCATGGTGTCAAAGTGCGCCAAAGTGGGACGCGCCAAAATGGGACGGGGCTGTTTTGACTCGTAATCGCGACGAACAGGGCGCGCGGTGCTCACATGCGGCTTGCGCGCAGCTCCTCAACAAACGTGGCGCCATCTTACATGCCGAATTACGCAATAAGAGGCTCAAATCAAGCTCTTACTGCGTAATTCGGCATGCAAGATGGTCGACGCAGCCAGCCAGAGCACGACGCGCCCCACCGAGGCAGTCAAAACGAACCCGTCCCATTTTGACCCATTTACGCGCCGGGCCCGCACACTTCTTGCGATTTACTTAACCGAGCCCCGGCGACATAAACCCCGGCATATGAGCAGGCGGAACGGGTAAGCGAAGAGCAACTACGTCGGGCGACGGACCGTCGACGGGCTCGCCCCGTTCTTTCGCGCCGCCTAGAATCGAGGTCCCATGGCCCGCTCTATCCGTCACCTTGCCCGCATCGTCCTTGCCCTCGGCATGGCCGCCACGCTCTTTTTCGTTGCCGGCGCCCCTGCGTCCGCGCGCCCCAACCCATCAAGCGCCACCCAAAACGGCACCTCATCCCCCAATAACTCTCAAAATGAGAGCGATGCCGCGATAACGGGCACGACCAAGCTCACCGACCCCGACACCGCCTCCACATGGAAAGACTTTCTCGGCGCAGGGGAACAAGATGGCACCTACAGCACAGAGCATGCCGGGCGCATCTGGGTCGACGCCTCGGTTTATTCCGATGCAGCGTCTGCGGAGGCCGCGGGCGTGGCAGCGAGCTCCTTCAAGGACCCCGAAAACGACTTTCTCGTGAGCATCTCGGCCATAGCGCAGACCGCGTCCGTCCACCAGCAGGACGGCGGCGGCCATGACGTCGTATTCGTGGTGAGCCTGAACAGCGTGCTCGGCAGCATGACCTATGCGGAGCGCCCTTATGCCGACTACGTCGTCTCGGCTTTGAACAGTGCCATCGGGCGCCTCATGGCAGAAAACGGCGATTCCAATGCAAATCCCACGCGCGTCGCAGTCGTCGGCTATTCATCCGAGGTGACCGCCCTCATGCCGCTCGCCACCTACCGGCCCGCACACGACGGCACCTATCTGAGCTACGACGCCTCGTCGCACACCATCAACGTAACGGCAAGCATGGTGGACGGCGCAGGCACCGCCGCAAGCGCTCGCCTTACCGGCGGATCGTATCTCCAGCGCGGCATCTACCTCGCCGGCGATATGCTTTCCGAGGCAGGCGTGGCGGGCGCCCAAGACCGCTCCCCCGAGCTCATCATCATGGGTGTGGAGAACCCGCCCATGGCAAGCACCAACATAGAACATCCGCCGGCTTACACAGGAGAAACGACCGGCTTCCTAGGACCGCTTCCCGGCACGCGCGAAACCGGCTATGGGACAGACAGCATGCTCGCCACCATGCTCACCATGCGCTCGGTGCAGCAGCGCGTGGACGATGCCTACGCGCAGGGCGGGGACCGGCTCACCGTCTATACGACCGGCATCGACACCACTGATGCCGTCGCATACCTGCTCGACACGGCAGAGGGCCAGGCCGAGCGCGACCTCACGGCTACGGTAGGCGGACGCTCCGTCGATCTGAAGGAGAACCTCGCGCAAGCCGCCAGCGCCTACGCCAAGGCGGCCGGGCAGGGCGATTCCGCCGCGACGCTCGAGCTCTACGGGTCGAGCGGGTCGGGCATCGTGGCAGAACCCGTCGAGCTACCGGTAATTGAGGGCCTCCTCGATGAGGGCGACCCCGTGATCTTGAGCAGCGTGCACCGCTATTACTCCTCACGCAGCGCGTCAGCCGTGAACTGGGCGTTCGCATCTGCCCTCGACGAGATGTTCGACGTTCGTTACACCTCTCCCGTCGATGCCGACGACGCGCTTTCAGGAAGCGACCGCATCGAGGCGCACAGTGCGGTGGGCGCGGGCATGGAGGTCGCGTCGATAGCGGGCGTGCAATATGGAGATACCCTGCTCACCGGATCGCTCGCGGCGCAGGCCATCCAGATAAGCCTGCAGGACCCAAGCGATCTTACCGGCGCAACCCATGAGTTCGACTATCTAATCAACAGCATCAACGAGCGCTACCACCTGGGCTACGACGCGTACAACCTATTCTACGAGGCCATGGCAGACGGCCAGGTTTCCTACGATGCAGCAAGCGGTGCGTTCTCGAACCGGGTTTCTTGGTACATCGACGCCGACCACCACATGGTTGCGGGCGATAATGGCCTCCCCTACCGCTTCGCCACGCAGCGCGAAATCGACGCCATCGCCACGGGCTCCGCCGACGCCCAGACCCAGGAACGCATCGATCGCGCCCGTGCGGCGGGAGCGACCGCCGTATGCGAAACCTATCTCTACATCGGCAACCTGCCCAACTTCTACACGGGCGGCGACGTCGCGCTCTACGACTTTTACATCGCCGTCGAGACCGATCTCGATTCGCACGGCCAAACCGTTTATCTCTCTATTCCCGCAGACGCCGTACCGGCGCTGCGCACCGATATCACGCTCCATGCCGACGGCGGAGCAACCATGTCGATCGACGGCGCGGATGCCTTAAGCCCATTGCGCCTGGTCTTCGAGGTGGCCCCGCGCCCTGAGGTGCGCGAAGCAATCGAACGCGCGCGCAGCGGGGAGGCGACGCGGGACGAAATCGAAGCGGAGCTTGGGGCAGCCGGATACGAAGACGCTACGGGCAACCTCGCCGTAACCGCGCTTTCGGTGGAGGGCTCTGGCGACGGCGCGCAGGCAAAGACCGTTGTTACCGGCACAGCAGCCAGCGACAACAGCGCCTACGTGCTCGCACGGAACCAGCCGCTCTACACGGTCGCGTCGGGAGTGCAACTGCCCGCCGGCAGCCTCCCCGCACCGAGCGACCTTGCGCCGCTCACACGCGCGCCGCGGGCGGGCGAAACGCTCTACTACATGACCACCGCCTATCGCGCCAACTTTTCTGGCAGCGATGGAACCGCGGCGGCGGAAGCGTTCGACGCGGTCCACCCCTATCAGGTTGCCGAAGAGGAGCACCCCTCTTGGCACGTAGGGGACGACGGGCGCTATGAGCTTGCCAAGGGAACGCCGGCGAGCTCGAGCAGCTCAGCCGCCGTGACAACGGCGAAGGCGATCAACGCAACCGGCACCGCATCGTACAGCCAATCGCTTACCGGATTGCAGACGAACGGAAGACTCGTGCTCTCCGCCGCACTCGGCAACAATGGGTCGTATCGTTTCGAAGAAGAGCGGCAGGAGCCCGAACCAGGCGAGCCCGGCACGGAAGATCCGGACCCGGAGGAGCCCGGAAAACCCGATCCGGAAGATCCGAGCGACCCCTCGACTCCCGCCGGCCCCGAGCAGGGAACCGGGGGCGGCTCGAGTAGCGACTCCCCGTCTGCTGGAACGAGCGCGGTCGGCAAAGACACCGCGAACGCCGGCCAGAGTGCCTCGAGCTCATCCGAGGCACTCGCTGGCACAGGCGACCCCAACGGGCCCGCATTCGCTGCCGTGCTCGGAATCGCAGGCATTGCGGCATGCGCGGCGGGCATCGCGCTCATCAATCGCCGCAAGTAAGAGTGTGCCTGCGGCAGCGCCGCCCCAGAGCATGCAAACGCCGCCTCGGCACACAGGGTGCCGGGGCGGCGTCTTACGAATCGGCCTTGCCATGCCGGGCGGGCCGCGCTATTCGCGCATCAGCTACTTCGCGAGGCGGGCAAGCACGTCGACGAGCAGCTCGTAGAAGCGCTCAGAAGAGGCGAGCTCCATACTCTCATCCGGCGTGTGCACGTCGGAGAGGGTCGGGCCCACAGCAATCGCATCGAGGCCGGGCAGCGCCTCGGCGAAGAGGCCGCACTCCAGGCCGGCATGAATCGACTCGATCTTGAGCTCGGTACCGAAGAGCTCGCGATAGGCCTCCTGAAAGACGTCGCGCACGTGCGAATGGGGCGTGTAACTCCAGCCGGGGTACTCGTTCTCAAAGCGCGCATCGAAACCGAAGGCGTCGGCGAGCGTCTGGATACGGTCCTTAACGTCTTCCTGGAGCGATGCGATGGAAGAACGCGGCGAGAGCAGGAAGGTGACCTTGGCGTCCTCGGTGATGACCACACCGATGTTGGAGGACACCTCCACCGCGCCGTCGGCGGCGACGTTGCGGCGCATGACGCCGTTCGGGGCGATGCGCAGGGCGCCGATGAAGGCGCGCGCGTCGGCGTCGCTCATCGCGTCGACCTCGACACCGTCCGCAACGGTAACGGTGCAGGTGAAGCCGGGGTCGAAGACCTCGAGCTCGGCCTTGATGTCGGCGATGAGGGCGTTCGCGACCTCGACGGCCTGCTGCGCGCTCTCGGCATCAGCATAGGCAACGACCGCGGTGGCTTCGCGGTTGATGGCGTTGTCCTTGGTGCCGCCGGAGAGGCTCACGAGGTGCGGGTCGCCGGTGCGCATGAGCTTCTCGACGATGCGGGCCAGGATAAGGTCGCCGTTGCCGCGCTCCAGATGGATGTCGGAGCCGGAGTGGCCGCCCATGAGGCCGGAGACCTCGAGGGTTACCGTGGAGCCCTGCACGTGCTCGCGGGTGATGGAGCGCGTGAGCGTGGCGACCACGCCGCCGGCGCAGCTGACGGTGGCGACGCCCTCCTCCTCAGAGTCAAGGTTGATCATGATGCGCGCGTCGATCTTGGACTTGTCGAGGGTCTCGGCGCCAACGAGGCCGGTCTCCTCGTCGGTGGTGAACACGCACTCGAGCGCGGGATGCACGAGGGCGTCGTCATCGAGCACCGTCATCATGAGCGCCACGGCGATGCCGTTGTCCGCGCCGAGGGTGGTGCCGTTGGCGGTAAGAACGCCGTCCTTGACGATGAGGTCCAGGCCGTCCTTCTCGAAGTCGTGCTCCACGCTGGCAAGCTTGTCGCACACCATGTCGATGTGGCCCTGCATCATGACGGGCGCGGCGGCCTCGGCACCGGCGCTCGCGGGCTTCTTGATGATGACGTTGTAGACCTCGTCCTGGTAGACGTCGAGGTTGTGGTCTTTGGCGAAGGCCACGAGGTAATCGCTGATGCCCTTTTCGTTACCCGAGCCGCGAGGGATGGCGCTGATCTCCTCAAAATAATGGAAGAGTTTTTCGGGCTGGTATCCCGTAATCTTGTATTCCATACATTCCTCCTTGGTCGATTGCGCTCGTCTGCGCATTGCAGAAAACGACGCGCTCGAAACGACTTCTACCTGTATACCCCAATGATGGCATAAGCAGGCACGGGCGCGCATCGGAATGCGCGAACGGCTGGACTGCGGCTGGATACGGTACCGCCTATGCAAAAGGACGCTGCTTCTATACATTTTCTGCACAGAGCGCGGTCGCGCGGGAAACGCGGGAGAACCATGCAGCGCCCTTCCATCTGCCAGAGACGTGAATCGTAGACACCCGGTGCACCCGATTCACGCGCATGAGACGAACTCTCTACAACTCAAGCCGCTCCTGCCCAGGCGCGACAGCCTGACGCGCCGCCCGCGCCCCTGCCGCAAGATAGCTCCGCTGCGTCGCCTGCGTCACCACGTCGCCCGGCCTCAAGTGCCCCAGCATGAGCGGGGACGCCGGATCATGCTGATCACGAAAGGTCCGTGCCGCCCCGCGGGCATCGGCATTCGCATAGCAGTACCGGCACCCGTTGGGGCAGCTGTTATACGCCCCGATATCGCGCATCTCCATGCAGGCGCAGCCTTCGCGCATGCCGCGATGCGCAAGCTTCCTGAACGTGACACCGTTCGCCGCACCGAGCGCTTCCAAGGTCACGCAACCTGCCCGCTCAACCCCGTAGACAGAAAAATCTTCCCGCGTCGCGCACGCCTGCAGACGCAGCCCGTGCTCGTGCGCGACGCCGCCTAAGAGCTCCGCCATATAGACGCGCTCCTCCTCCATGAGGGGCAAAAGCTCCGGCATGTTCCGGTCGAGCTTGCGGTACGGCTCCACGAAGCTGAACACGCACCGGCTCACATACGGCGCCAGGCGGCGCGCCATATGGTCGAACGTATGCCGATGCACCTCCGTGGTGTAGCGCTCGCTCAAAAGCACTGGGTCGTACCGCCAGACGATCCGCTCACACCCCACGATGCGCTCGAGCTCAATGAGCGTCTCGATGCTCGCATCGATATCCGGAACCCCGAGCTCCATATCGCGCCCGTACGCGGTGATGGTATAGAAGAAGCACGTGTTAAAGCGGTCCGTAATCTCGTGAAGGCGCGGCAGGATAGGCGCGTAGTTCTTAGAGCAGAACACGACGCAGTCCACTACCGAGGGGTCGAGCTCATAGCGCGTGACCTTCTCTGGGAAGCGCGGGTTCCGCACCAGCACATAGCCCTCGGCAAACCGTCTGAGCAGCCAGTCCGTATAATACTGCACGGCATCCGTCCGCCCGCCCGTGTTGATGATCATGCGCGCTCACCTCCCGTCACGGTGCCCGTACCTCACGCGCCCAGCTGTCGCAAAAAATGAGACAACTGAGCCGTCCGTCCGGCATGAGTACTATGCAAAAATGCATATTACTAGCCGCTACCAGCAGAAACGACACAGAGAGCAATTTGCACGATATGCAAATTACCCCATACTCCCAGGCATTTTGCACTTGCCCTCACGCCGCTCACTCCATATTCCACGTCAAGTATAGCAAGCATTTGGAACATCTGTTCGTATATATAATCAGCGCGCAACCTTCGCCTGACGAACACATCGCCGTGCTACCATGGCACTCGGCCATACAATAACGTAAGAAAGGACCCCCATGGAACGTCCGAACGCATGGAAGGCATACGGTGGCGCAGCGCTTGCCGAGCTCGAGCAGCTCTGCGGCGACTACCGCGCCTTCATCAGCCAGAACAAAACCGAGCGCGAGTGCGTGACCGCATCCGTCGCTCTCGCCGAGGCAGCCGGTTACGTAAACCTCGAGGACGCTGTGGCCGAGGGACGTGCCCTCAAGCCCGGCGACAAGGTCTACGCCGTGAACCACAAGAAGACCCTCATGCTCGTGAACCTGGGCACCGCCCCGCTCGAAGAGGGCGTGAACATCCTGGGCGCGCATATCGACAGCCCGCGACTCGATATCAAGCAGAACCCTCTGTACGAGGCCGGCGATATGGCCTACCTCGACACCCACTACTACGGCGGCGTGAAGGCCTACCACTGGGTAGCCACCCCGCTCGCCATCCATGGCGTCGTGTGCAAGAAGGACGGCACCACGGTCGATGTCTGCGTGGGCGAGGATGCCACCGACCCCGTGTTCTGCATCTCCGACCTGCTCATCCATCTCGCGAGCGACCAGATGAAGAAACCCGCTTCCGAAGCCGTCGACCATGAGAACCTCGATGTGATCGTGGGTGGCCGCCCCGTTGTGATCTCGAGCGAGGGCGACGAGGACGCCGAGGCCCCCAAGGAGCCCGTGAAGCAGATGCTGCTCGATGTCCTCGCCGAGAAGTACGGCATCGACGAAGAGGACTTCCTCTCCGCCGAGCTCGAGGTCGTGCCCGCAGGCGCTGCGCGCGAGATGGGGCTCGACCGCTCGATGATCTTAGGGTACGGCCAGGACGACCGCGTCTGCGCCTACACCTCCCTTGCCGCCCAGCTCGCGGTGCCCGAGGTCGAGCGCACGAGCGTATGCCTGCTCTGCGACAAGGAAGAGATCGGCTCAGTGGGCGCAACCGGCATGACGAGCCGCTTCTTCGAGAACACCATGGCCGAGGTGCTCGCCCTCGCGGGTCTCGAGAGCCCGCTGGCGCTCCGCCGCTGCCTGGCTGCGAGCCGCATGCTCTCCTCCGACGTTTCCGCCGGGTTCGACCAGCTCTACGCCGACCGCTTTGAGAAGAAGAATGCCGCCATCATGGGCCACGGCCTCTGCTTCAACAAGTTCACGGGCGCGCGCGGCAAGAGCGGTTCCAACGACGCCGACGCCGAGTACCTCGCGCTCATCCGCGACATCATGGACGAGGCCGGCGTGGCCTTCCAGACCTGCGAGCTCGGCCGCATCGGCGCGGGCGGCGGCGGTACGATCGCCTATATCCTCGCTGAATACGGCATGCAGGTGATCGACTCCGGCGTGGCGGTCCTCTCCATGCACTCGCTGTGGGAAGTTGCCAACAAGGCAGACATCTACGAGGCATACAAGGGATATAAGGCGTTTATCGAGCGCGCCTAACAGCGCCGCTTGACACGAGAGCGCGCTCCCGAACGCAACGCATGCAAGAAGCATGGGCCCGGCGGATTCTCCGTCGGGCCCGTTTTTATACGGGGAACCAAAGCGCACCCATTCGTTCATGAACTTGCTGAGTGCGACAAATACGCCGCATTCAGCAGGTTCATGAACGATTGTCAGCAAGTTTGTGAACGATTTCCCTTCCTGAGCGCAGTGGCGCGGCGCCAAGCGCCGTAACGAGGAGCACGCCTGCATACGGGGGATGCGCGGCCAGCAAGCCAAGCGAAATCGTGCCCGCACATCGGCATGGCTGCTCATTTCCGCGTTTTTTGGAATTAAGCCCTCAGCGCTCCACGCGCCATTGGCCGTCGGTCAAACCAGCGCGAAAGAGATGTATCGCCATTGCAGAAAAAACGATGGTGCCCACGATGCCGATAGGAAGACCGTAGCCCTCGATGACCATGATGAAGAACATATAGACAGCGCAGAACATAAGGGAGACCGAGCCGGCGAAGCAAATGGCGCGGCGAAGCCAGCGGGGCATCGAACGCCTGGGCCGCTCGGCGGGACGCTCGGAATCGTCTTTTCTCTGAGCGTTCTTTTTGGCCATCGTGCCCCTCTTCTCAGTCGGTTGGAGAATTGCTTCTGCCCATCATACCCCACCGGGTAGGGATACGTTATTTCGAGCCAGTCGGCGGCACGGCCCCCGCGCCAAGCGAAAACCGGCAACCCCTCACCCTGCACCTGAGGTACCATGGCAGATAACTCGATTGATTCAGAAATCGGGGCCTGTCCCCGAAGAAGGAGGCGCCATGTTCTGCACGCAATGCGGCAACCAGCTACCCGACGATTCGAGGTTTTGCTCCCGCTGCGGAGCACCGGTAGGCGCTCCGACATCCGCTGTGAACCAAGCCGTTTCAGCCACGCCGCAAACCCCGCCGGCACCCGCCGCGCCGGCAGCGGCACCTGCTGCGTCGCCCACCCCGGCGGCAGCCCCTGCCCCGACCCCTGCCGCCTCGTTCGCAGCCCCCGCTCCGGCAGCTCCCGCTACGATGCCTGCCCCGGCACCAGCGACAGCACCCGCCGCAAACCCCCAAGCGCCCGCTTCCGATTCCCTGAGTATGCTTCCCGCCTTCGTGCAGGCGATGTCGAATCGCCTGGGGGAGCCTGCCCAGTACATCCCCGAGCTGGGCGCCTACCTTATCGTTACCAAACGCTTCTCCGCCGCGCTCGCGAACATGCACCAGCATTTCTTCGTGAGCGCATACGACGCGGCAGGTTACCCCGAGATGCAGGCCTACATGAAGGCATGCTCTGATTGGGCTCTCAACAATTACCAGGGAGCACTGCGTGGGCTCCAGAAAGGCGTGGTCTCCTACGCCATCTTGCTCCAGCATCCCTTGAACGCGAACGCCGTCGCCTTCACCAAAGAGCTACCGAAGAAGCACTTTGCCGCCTTTGACCTGCCCATACTCGTTGATCCCTTTACCGGTGCCTGTGAGATGCTCGAGAAGACGCCGGTCTGGGGCTTCGCCATGTGGAAGGGGATCAAAAAGGCTGCGCGCGAAGCCCTCGGGTTCTAGGAAGCCGCGTGAAGCCAAGTTCATTCCAGTTTTGGGAACTTCTTCTCTAGCATCTCCGAGCATGACCTGAACGCATTCTAAAAAACCGCAGGATTCCGCTGGCAACGGCGAGCGATATCGCACGCCGAATGAAAAGATATTCCCAAAAGTGAAACGAACGCACGGGGCCCTCCCGCAGCGACGCGGAAGGGCCCCGTCTGGAAGGAAGGGCGCCTCATGCGAGGCCCAAGCCCCCCGGACTCAAGGCCTCACCCACTCGACGGGCCGGGCAACGCGTGCCGGGGCGAGGCGTGCCGGGGCGAGGCGCCCGCCTGTCCGCCTCAGGGGAACGGCCAAACGGTGCGCCTCGCCCCCACCTCATCTACTCAAGATTCAAGCCGGTTTCCCTGCTAAAGAAGTGCACCGTGTTGCCGCTGAACGAGAACGAGACGGCGTCGCCCGTCTTGACGATGCCAGCGTGTTCCATGAGCGAAGCGGCCTGCGCCACGATAACGCTATCGTGGCCGTATGCGTTTACATGGAGGTTCACGGTGCTGCCCATGAGCTCAACCACATCGACCACGCCATTCAGCACGTTCTGGCCCTCATCAGAGAGCGCGATGTGCTCGGGACGCACACCGAGCGTAATCGACTGCGAGCCCACACCGTTCGCGGCGAGCCGCGCCTGCTTCTCGGCCGAGGGCACCACCTGCGCGTCGCCAACGCGCACGGTATAAGAGCCGCCCGCCTCGCGCACGAGCTCAGCGTCATAGAAATTCATCTGCGGCGTGCCGATGAACCCAGCCACGAAGACGTTGGACGGATGGTCGTAGACATCCTGCGGCGTGCCGATCTGCTGCACGGTGCCGTCTTTCATGACCACGATGCGGTCTCCCAAAGTCATGGCCTCGGTCTGATCGTGCGTAACGTACATGAACGTGGTGTCGATGCGCTCGCGCAGCTTGATGAGCTCGGCACGCATCTGGTTACGGAGCTTGGCATCCAAGTTGGAGAGCGGCTCGTCCATGAGGAGCACCTTCGGCTCGCGCACGATGGCGCGCCCGATGGCGACGCGCTGGCGCTGGCCGCCTGAGAGCTCCTTGGGCTTGCGGTCGAGATACTGCGTGATGCCGAGGATCTTCGCTGCCTCCTCGACCTTCTTGTCGCGATCCTCTTTGGGAATCTTGCGCAGCTTCAGGGGAAACTCCATGTTGCCCCGCACGGTCATGTGCGGGTAGAGCGCGTAGCTCTGGAAGACCATCGCGATGTCACGGTTCTTGGGCTCAACATCGTTTACGAGCTTGCCATCGATGTAGAGCTCGCCGCGAGAAATCTCTTCCAAGCCGGCAACCATGCGCAGCGTCGTCGATTTGCCGCAGCCCGAAGGGCCAACGAGCACCACGAACTCGCGGTCGGCCACCTCGAGGTTGAAATCCTCGACAGCGAGCACGCCCTCGTCCGTCACCTTGAGGTTTGGCCCCTTCTTCTCGCCGTCTTTGGCCTTGTGGGCACGGCGCTTGCCCCCGGCGTGCGGGTAAACCTTCTCGATATGCCTCAAACTAACCTCTGCCATGGTATGCCCCTCCTTATCGGGTAGTTTCCTCGGATGACTGCACACGGGCATCGCTTTGCACGGCCCATGCCTCCGCTGCGGCCTCGGCGTTCAGTGCGGCGTCCCGTGCCGCAACCTCCGCCTTCGGCAAGCGGCCATAGAGTTCCATCGCTCGATGGAGACGGCGCGCGACCTGTTCGGTCGCGTAGCCCGGCAGCGCACGCCAGCACCAGTTTCCGCCGAGCGTCGAGGGCGTGTTGATGCGGGCATCGCTTCCCAAGCCCAGCACGTCCTGCATGGTCACGATCGAAAGGTCCGCGACGCTCGACCAGATGGCGCGCATCATGCCCCAGCCTTCGCCTTCAGCTGCGTCGAGGTGCAGGTACTCGCGGGCGAGCGCAACGTCGCCTGCATCCGCGGTGTGCAGCCAACCAAGCGCGGTATCGTTGTCGTGCGTGCCCACATACGCGACGCAATGAGGCGTGTAGTTGTGCGGCTGGTACAAGCTTCCGCCGCCATCCCTGCTATCGAAGGCGAACTGCAGCACCTTCATACCCGGATAGCCGGTATCGGAAAGCAGACGGTACACCGAGGGCGTCAAGAAGCCAAGGTCCTCGGCCACGATGGGACACGGGCCGAGCTTCGCCTCGAGCGCCGAGAAGAATGCCTTGCCCGGGCCGGGCTTCCAGCGCCCGCCCGCCGCGGTCGACGCTCCCGCCGGGATGGCATAGTAGGAATCGAAGCCGCGGAAATGGTCGATGCGCAAGATGTCGTAGAGATCGAGCTGGTAGGAAATGCGCTCGATCCACCATGCGTAACCGTCTTCCGCCATGCGCTCCCACGCGAAGAGCGGATTGCCCCAAAGCTGGCCCGTATCGGAAAAGCCATCGGGAGGGCACCCCGCGACCTCGCGAGGACGAAGGTCCTCATCCAGCTGGAACTGCTCGGGATGCGCCCAGAGGTCCGCGCTGTCCTCGGCCACATAGATGGGAAGGTCGCCCATGAGCTCGATCCCATGTTCGCGAGCATAGGCGTGGAGGCGCGTCCACTGCCTGAAGAAGAGGCACTGCACGCCCTTCCAGAAACGCACTTCGCAAGCGAGCTTGCCGCGGGCGGCGGCAAGGTCCTCGGGAACGCGCATGCGCAGCCCCGGCTCCCACGTCGAGAGCGCGGCACCGCCATGGTCGCCCTTGATTGCCATAAAGAGCGCATAATCGTCGAGCCATGCGCCCTCGCGCTCGCAAAATGTCCGGAGCTCGTCGGCGCGCTCGCTCTCAAGGCGCTCCACCGCGCGGCGAAGCACGTCGAAGCGGCCCTCGTAGAGCGCCCCGTACTCAACGCGCGCAGGGTCATCGCCCCAGAAGCGCCCCTCGTACTCGCCCGGCTCGAGCAAGCCCTCCTCTGCCAGATCGTCAAGATCGATGAGATAGGGATTGCCTGCAAACGAAGAGAAGGACTGATAAGGGGAATCGCCGTAGCTCGTCGGTCCGATTGGCAGCAGCTGCCAGACCGATTGGCCCGCGGCGGAGAGGAAGTCCACGAACGCGCGCGCCTCGGCGCCGAGCGTACCAACGCCCCACGGCGAGGGCAGGGCGGTCATGGGCATCAAGATGCCGGAACGCCTCATACCACTCCCCTCCTTTCACTAACCTGAATCCGGGACGCCCGCGCACGGGTCCGTCCCGCTTTTGCCGTCTCGGGAGCGCGGCCGGCAGAAACGTCGACCGTCGCCGCAACGGCATTGGACGCATCGTCGCCACCATCTGCAGCGGGTGCGGAACCGGCACAATCTTCTGGCGAAAGCGCCCGCACGCTCTCGCGCTTGAGCAGCTGGAACGGAACCATCTCGCGCACGGGCTTGGCCTCGCCGGCAAAACTGGCGAGCAACGTCTCTACGCTCCGCGTCGCGATGAGGCGGGTGTCTTGGCGGATCGTCGTGAGGCGCGGAATCGAGAACTGCGATGAGTTCACCCCGTCAAACCCCACGAGCGACAAATCTCCGGGGATGGACAGCCCCATATCGAAGACCGCGCGCATCGCGCCGAGCGCGATCGCGTCGCCGAGCGCGAAGACGGCCGTAAGGTCGGGCGAGCGCATGATGAGCCTCACCATTGCGTCGTAGCCCTCCTCCATCGAGAAGTGGCAGGGCTCGTAATCGCGCTCGTAGTCGAGCTCGATGCCGTGCGCCCGCAGCGCCTCCTCCGCACCGTGCAAGCGCCGACCGCTCACCTGGCTGAGCGCGCGGTTGCCGCCCACGATGCCGATGCGCCTATGGCCGCGGGAGAACAGGTACTCCACGACCTCGCGCGCGGCCTCTACGTCGTTCGTCGAGACGCTCGAAAGGTTCTTGAACGCCAGCCCGGCTGCAGTGTTGGTCACGAGCACGCCCGGCACGCTCACCCGCCCGTACGACGTCTTGAAGAACGCCGGGTCCCCGCCCAAGAAGAGCATGCCCTTGGGATGGCGCACCTGCTGGTAGTGGATCGCGCTCAGCACCTCGTTCTCATCCTCGTCAAGGTACACCACGTCGGCCTGCTCGTCCGCCTCCGAGAGCAGCGCCTGGATGCGCTCGAGGATGTCGGCGAACAGCAGGTTCCGCGCGCCCTTCACGAAGACGGCGATGGCCGTGCGCCCCTGCATCTTCAGGAAGCGGGCGTTCGAATTGGGCTCGTACCCAACCTCCTCGACCACCTTGAGCACGCGCATCCGCGCCTTGTCGCTCACGTTCGGGTGACCGTTCAGCACGCGCGAAACCGTTCCCAGGCTGTATCCGGAAAGCCGTGCGATGTCCCGGATGTCCATGATGACCTAGCCCTTGACCGCGCCCGCGGCGACGCCCTTGATGATGTGCTTCTGGCAGAGCAGATAGAACACCACCACGGGGATGACCGCCATGATAAGGGCCGCCATGATGGCGCCCATGTCCACGCGGCCGTACGACCCCTTCATGAACTGGATCACGATGGAGATCGTCTTGTACTCGTTCGTGTCGAGCACGAGGTACGGCAGGAGGAAGTCGTTCCAGATCCACATGGTTTGCAGGATGCCCACCGAGATATAGGTGGGCTTCATGATGGGAAGCACCACCGAGAAGAAGGTGCGCAGCGGCGAGCAGCCGTCGATGAGCGCGGCCTCCTCGATCTCGATGGGAATCGATTTCACGAAGCCGCAGAACATGAAGACCGCAAGGCCTGCTCCAAAGCCAAGGTAGATGATGATGATTCCCCACGGGGTGTCGAGGTTCAGGCGGTCGGCCACGAGCGAGAGGGTAAACATGACCATCTGGAAGGGCACGACCATCGAGAGCACGCACAGCAGGTAGACCGCCCGGTTGAACCGGTTGCTCACACGGGTGATGAACCATGCGCACATGGAGCAGCACAGCAGGATGACGAAGACCGAGCCGATGGTGATGAAGACCGTCCACCACACTGCATCGAGGAAGCCATAGCGATCGATGGCCTGGATGTAGTTCTCGAGCCCCACGAAGGTCTGCTCGGTGGGCAGCTCGAAGGGCTGCAAGCTAATGAAGGTGCGGCTCTTGAACGAGTCCATGAGCACGATGATGATGGGCAGCACCCAGATGAAGCACAGCACGCAGAAGAACGCCGTGCCCACCCAACTCAAGATATGCTTGCGTTTCATTTACTGCTGCACCTCCTTGGAGCGCGTCACGCGCAGCTGGATGAGGCCGATGGCCACGACCACGAGGCAGAAGATGACGGCCTTCGCCTGGCCCACGCCCTCCCAGCCGGTACGGCCGTAGAAGGTGTTGTAGATGTTGAGCGCCAAGAGCTCGGAGAGCTTCGAGGGCTCGCCCGCCGTAAGCGACAGGTTCTGGTCGAAGAGCTTGAAGCCGTTGGTGATCGAGAGGAACGTGCAGATGGTGATCGAGGGCATCATCATGGGGATGATGACGCTCTTCAGGCGCTCCCACGGACCGGCACCGTCGACCTCGGCGGCCTCGAGCACGTCGGTGGGAATCGACTGCAAGCCGGCGATGTAGACGATCATCATGTAACCGATCTGCTGCCACGAGACCAAGATCACGAGCCCCGCGAAGCCGTACCATTCATTGAGGCTGATGGCTTGGCTGTACTGCGCCAGGATACCGTTGAAGATGAGCTGCCAGATATAGCCCAGCACGATGCCGCCGATGAGGTTGGGCATGAAGAACACCGTGCGGAAGAGGTTCGTCCCGCGCATCTTCTGCGTGAGGGCGAGCGCCAGCGCGAATGCGATGACGTTGATCACGAGAAGCGACACGATGGCGAAGAGGGCCGTGTACCAGAACGCATGTTGGAAGATGGTGTCCAGGAACGCACGAAGGTAGTTCTCGATGCCGGTGAACTGCGCATCCGTCACCGTGGTGAAATCGCAGAACGACAGCCACACGCCCAAGATAAACGGCACGATGAAGCCGATGAGAAACGACACGAGCGTAGGCACCAAAAAGACGGGCCAATACTTCTTGATTGCTTTTTCCATATGCTGACCTCCTTACCCTAGAGACAGCAACGGCGGGCGGGAACCTGCCCCGCCCGCCGTGACGTTACGATGCAGGCAGGAAGCCGGATGCCCGGCTCCCGTTACAGCATGTACCGGGCTACTCTGCCGCAGCGGCCGCCTCGGTGGCCCAGCCATCGACGAATGCGGTCACGACGCCGTCCCAGTTGCCATCGGTCTGGTCCGCAGCATAGGTGGTGAGAGCGGAGCCCACGCCGTTCTTCCACTCCTCGCTCGGCATGGTCGAGAAGTTCCAGGAAACCGGGGTCTTCTCGGAGTTGACCTCGTCGGCGATCTGGTTGAGCACGTTCTCGGAAGGCTGGTTGCCCTCGAACGGGATCACGAAGCCCATGCCGGCCTCACCGGAGGGCATGGCGCCGTCGGCGCCGCACATGGACTTGGTGCCGGTATCAGACGTCACGCACCAGTTGATGAAGTCGAGCGTCGCCTGGATGTTGTCCTCGGAGGCGTTCTTGTTCACGCACCAGTAGTTCTCGGAGCCCGTGCAGATGCCCTGGTCCTCTTCGCCCTCGACGCCGATGTAAATCGGGAGCAGGCCGAGGTTGTCGTCGCCGACCTCGGAGATGTTCGCGTACTCCCAGGTGCCGTTCTGATAGAACACGGCCTGGCCGGTCACGAACTCGGCGGTGGCGTCGTCGGCGGTCTTCGTGGAGAGCACGCCCGGCTCGCAGGTGGCGTTGTTGATGTAGAGGTCCCAGATCTGGCGATAGTTATCGAGATAGAGGCCCTCGATGGCATCGGTGTTGTCGATGCCCTTCTCCTTGTACTCGTAGTAGATCGGGAGGTTGGCCAGGTGGGTCTTGAAGCGCCAGTCGGAGCTGGAATCCATACCGGCAGAGGTGAATGCGCTAAAGCCGAGCTCGTCCTTGCGGGCGGTGATGTCCTCGACGACCTTCTTCAGAGAATCGAAGTTGGTGATGTCCGCCTCGGAGTAACCGGCCTGGTCGAGCAGGCTCTTGTTGTAGATAAGGCCATAGGACTCGATGACGTAGGCCACGCCCTTGGTCTTGCCGTCCTCGCCCTTGAGGGCATAGGAATCGTCGGTGAGGGTCTTCATGACGTCGGCGTCGTCGAGGTCGAGGCAGTAATCCGTCCACGAGGCCAGACCAACCGGTCCGTTCACCTGGAAGAGGGTCGGGGCCTCGGACTTGGCCATCTCGGACTTCAGCGTGGTCTCATACTGGCCGGAGGCGGCGGTCTTCACGGTTACGGGAACACCGGTCTCCTCGGTGTACAGCTCAGCGAGCTCCTGCCACTGAGCATCCTGCTCGGGCTTGAAGTTGAGGTAGTAGACCTCGCCCGCCGCGCTGTCGCTGCCCGCCGCGCTGCCGGTGTCGCCACCGCCCGAGCAGCCCGTCGCCGCGATCGCCGCGACACCTGCCGTGGCACCGAGCCCAGCCGTGATGAACTGACGACGATTCATCATGATAGTTTCCTCCTCACGTTTGAATTGAAATTGGAAACGTTTCCAATTTCTGTTGGCATTATTATCGCTCGCCAGCGCTTTCTCAGAAATGAAACGTTTCCAAAATGACCGTTCATGGAGCACGCTGCACCGTCTACCGCTCACGATTCGGCGAGCGGTCCAAATATGGAACAGTTCCACGGGAGGGCTCCGCGAGCGGTCTAGCAACGTTCCGCGAGCGGTGACCCATCAGCGCATGAGACAATCGTGCCGGGTTAAACTGTCTCATACTGCCGCGTATCGCCCGCCGAGCGTGAGACAATCGTGCCGTCGCCCCTCCTTGCCCCCCTGCCCCACCTCGCCCCCCTGTCGCGCCTACCGCGACACGCTCTGAAAGGACGCCATGCTCCAGGCCATCATCTCCCCCGCTAAGCAGATGCGCGTTGCTCAAGACGCGTTCGCGCCGCAGGGCATCCCTCCCTTCCCCACCGCGACGGAGCGCCTGCGCCAGGAACTCCTTCGCATCGAGCGCGAACAAGATGCCGACGGCCTCAAGAAGCTCTGGCGCGTAAACGACAAGCTCCTCAACCAGAACATCGAGCGGCTGCACGGCCTCACGCCCGTTCTCGACGAAGGGCTGCTCGATGAGCCGGATGTTGCCCGCGCGGTTTCGGCGGCGGCGTTTTCCTACGTCGGCATTCAGTACCAGAGCCTCGCGCCCGAGGTGCTCGACCTCGATGCGCTCTCGTGGCTTCAAGACCACCTCTGGATTCTCTCGGGCTTTTATGGATGCGCGCGGCCCTTCGATGCCGTCCAGCCCTACCGGCTCGAAATGGGCGCAAAGCTTTCGATAGACGGTGCGTGCGACCTCTACGCGTTCTGGGGCGGCCGCATCGCAGACGCAATCGAGGGCGCGGCGACGCACGAGGACGCCACGGAAACTGAGCCCGCCCTCATCGTGAACCTCGCAAGCGTCGAGTACGCCAAGGCGGTTCTTCCCTACACGGCGCCCACCACACAGATCGTTACCTGTGTCTTTGGCGAAGACCTTCGAGGCGGAAAGCCCGTGCAGCGCGCCACCGCAAGCAAGATTGCCCGTGGGTCCATGGTCCGATGGATGGCGGAACAGCACATCGAACGGGCCGAAGACCTCACGCGGTTCAACATCGGCTACCGCTACGCGCCGGAGCTTTGCGACGAGCGACAGCTCAAAACAGGCGCTCGCGAGCAAACGCTGGTGTTTTTGCGCGAGGAGCTCCGTGCATGAATACCCCGTTCGCCATTCAACCTTTTCGGCAAGAGGACCTTCCCGCCGTTCTCGAGCTCTTCTGGGAGACCGTTCACACGGTCAACGCCGATGCATATTCTGCAGGTCAGCTCGATGCCTGGGCGCCCGCCGACCCCGACATCGAAGCCTGGAAAACCTCCCTTGCGGCGCATCGAGCCTACGTTGCAGTTGACGGCGCGGGCAAGCTGGTCGGGTTCGGCGACATCGTGCAGGGCCACATCGACCGTCTTTATGTGCATGCTTCTTGCCTTGGCCAGGGAATCGGCAGCGCCCTCTTGCGCGAGCTCGAGCGCGATGCGCCGCGCCCGCTCGACGTCGAGGCGTCCATCACGGCAAAGCCCTTCTTTGAACGCCACGGCTACCGCGCCGTTGCCCGACAAACGGTAACGCGCCGCGGCATCGAGCTAACAAACTATCGCATGGTGAAGCGTGGCTGATAACACCCAAAAGTCCGCATGAAAAGGCCCGAGCCGAACAGCGCAACGCCCGTCGCTGCGCTGCGGCCGCGCTACGACAGATACCGCTCGCGCAGCTGCTCAACCTCAGCAGGCGTTACCTCAAGCGCTTCGTGGATATACCCCATAAGGCTGCCGTAGCGCTCGCTCGCCGCGTCGCGGGCGGCGCGCAGGGCACGAATAACCGCCGGGTAGCTGAACGTTTGCTCATTTGTGGCGAAGATGTTCGTTGCCAGATAATCCGCCTCGATATCTTCCCAGCTCACCCCGAGCACGGTCTCAACGAGCGCAGAAGCGAGACCGCAGCGGTCGCGGCCCACCGAGCAGTGCCAGAGCGCGGCGCCCTCCGGGAGCTCGATGATGTTCCGCAAGAGCGAGTGGTAGCCGAGCATGCCCGAAGCACTCATAAGCAGGTAGCGGTACATGATTTCCATGCTGTCATCGGAGTCGTCGCGCATCGAGCGCTCGAACTCACGACGCTCGCGGGCGATTTTCTCGCGCGTGGCCTTCTCCTGCGTGATACCTGTCGCGCTGCGCGCGAGAATGTCGGCATGCACGTAACGCGCGCCAGGGAAAGCATCCATGGGATCGGGAATCTCGATGAGCTCCTCGTCGTTGCGAAGGTCCACCACGAGCATGAGGTGGTACTCATCGCGCAGCCGCCTGAGGTCCGCATCGCTGCCAAACCCGAGCGCACCAGAGCGGAGCAGCAAGCCCGGCTTCACGCGTGAGCCCTCGGCGGCAGCGAGCCCGCCCAGGTCGCGGGTGTTGGGCAAGTGGCCGAAATCGATCCAGCCATAGGTCTCGCGCTCTGCCGGCCCCACCGCAGCGGGAACCTCGACCGCGAAGGGAGCCTGCTCCTCGATGGCCTCGATACGGCGCGCAATGCGCTCCCGAACCTCGGCCACGCCGCCCGGCGCCGCGCCGGCAATGCTTCCATCCTGCGGATACAGCTCTGCAGCCTTAGACATATATGCACACTCCCTGCGTCTCAGCTAGCGCCACCATGCCAGCATGGCCCCAGCGCCCCTTCCATCGACGCATCATTGTGACAGCTCCCCGCTTGCTTCGCATCAGCATTATGTAAGGACCAGATTCGCCACACGAACGCGGCTACGGCTTGCCTGCGAATGGGCCGTTTCGCCTCCTCGTCGTGGTCGATGGCCGCGCCTACCGCGTGACCGTGACGATTAGCCCGAGGAAACGGAGGGCCCGCGCCACGGCAAGGTGAACTCAAGAGCCGGGACGCGGGACGCGTCGAGTTCACTGTACCCGAAACGACAGCCGACCTAATGGCGGCATGAGAGGAGAACGGCACGTACGCGATCGACAGTGCGGCCCCAGCCAGAACGCCACAGGTTCAAAACGGTTTCATCAGCTATTACGCACGCCTCGTCGCTTGATTACCGCCCAGAGAGCAGGAAGCCACCGCTCCAAAGCTGGAAGATCTGCATCTTTGGCAGCATCTCAATAGTTTTATAACCCGCCGGATCAACAAGCCGCTTGGAAACCGTAGCTGCGGTGGAGGTCGCGTCCGCATGAGATGCAGTCGCGATTTTTTATACACCCCCTATCCGAGCAAATGAAGCCAAAAATGCGCTAAGTCGGTCTTTTTTCCTGCGAAACGCGGGTGCCGACCGCCCAACAGGCTGGTAGAGCGCTCGCCGCGGGCGGTCTACCAGCGTGGTTGGCAAATCCAACACCCGAACTGCAGGAAAAAAGACCGACTTAGCGCAAATTTGGATAGATTCTCACAGACAGGGGAGGTATTACATTTTGACAAGGCCGCTTCCTCGCAACGTTTAATTACCGGCAAGCATGCCGTTGCTCCAAAACCGGTACAGCGCTTTTCTCCCTGCACCAAGAAACAATATGAGCCTATCACTAAGCGCTTCTCAAACGTATCCCCCCCTTCCCCGCCCTACACGGCATGCGCCCCACAAGCGCTCTCTCCATCGTCGGAAGCGATCAAATCGCAGGCACGCGCAGAGGAAGCGCAATTGTCGACCTCCAAGATAGGGGCCCGGCAGGCACCCACCACGTCCGATCGGCCAAACCCGATCAGCCCGCGCTGCCCGCGCCAGCGTATAATGAGCTTCGGGCCGTGGCGGCGTGCATGCCGCGCGGCAAAACATAACGGGGAGCTTGCAGGAGCGAAGGCGAGGCCGAACGCGATAACACGCGACGGCCGCCCTAGCAACGGCAGGCTGAGAGGGGGCGCGCCCGCCCCGACTCGTGGAACCTGACATGGGTAATGCCAACGAAGGGAGCATGCGTATGGACGCACCGCAAACTGCAACAACTGCATCGGGCACGGGAGGCGAAACCGCCCACAAGCTCGTCACGCAAATGGATTTCGCCCGCGCAGGCGTCATCACCGACGCCATGCGCGCCGTGGCGGAGGCGGAGCACCGCGATCCAGAATTCATCCGCGCAGGCGTGGCTGCTGGCCGCATCGCCATTCCAGCCAACGTGCGGCACCTCGCGGCGGGCCTCAAGCCCGCGGGCGTGGGCGAGGGCCTCTCCACGAAGGTCAACGTGAACCTCGGCATCTCGGGCGACGTTGCGGACGCTGCCGTGGAGTGGGAGAAGGTCGCAACCGCCGAGCGCTTGGGCGCCGATGCCATCATGGACCTCTCCAACTCCGGAAAGACGCGCTTCTTCCGCCAGGAGCTCGTGCAAAAGACGCCGCTCATGGTGGGCACCGTGCCCATGTACGACGCTATCGGCTACATGGAGAAGCCGCTCGTCAAGCTCACCAAAGACGACCTGCTGGCCACCGTTCGCGCGCACGCGGAAGACGGCGTGGACTTCCTCACCATCCACTGCGGCATCAATCGCTCGGTCATCAAGACCTTCAAAGAAACCGGCCGCCTCATGAACATCGTGAGCCGCGGCGGGTCGCTCCTGTTCGGCTGGATGGAGGTCACCGGCAACGAGAACCCCTTCTATGAGTACTATGACGAGGTCCTGGAAATCTGTCACGAATACGACGTGACCATTTCGCTGGGCGACTCCTGCCGACCGGGATGCCTCTTCGATTCCAACGATGCGGCAGAGACTGCCGAGATGATCGAGCTCGGCAAGCTCACGAAGCGCGCATGGGACGCCGGCGTGCAGGTGATGATCGAAGGCCCGGGCCACATGGCCATCAACGAGATCGCGGCGAACGTGGCGTTGCAGAAGCGCCTGTGCCACGGCGCCCCCTACTATGTGCTGGGGCCGCTCGTGACGGACATCGGCGTGGGCTACGACCACATCACCGCTGCCATCGGCGGAGCGATCAGCGCAAGCGCCGGGGCAGACTTCCTCTGCTACGTGACGCCGGCGGAGCACCTGTGCCTGCCCGACGCCGACGATGTGCGCGAGGGGCTCATCGCTACGAAGATCGCCGCGCATGCCGCCGACATCGCAAAGGGCGTGCCGCACGCGCGCGACGTGGACGATCGCATGGGTGATGCACGACGCCGCCTTGATTGGAATGAGATGTGGAACTACGCGCTCGACGCCGATACGGCCCGCGCCCGCTACGAGGCATCGCCCGCCTCGACCGAGGGAACCTGCACCATGTGCGGCAAGATGTGCGCGGTCCGCACGGTCAACAAGGTGTTCGAGGGCACGACGATCGACCTCGGCACGGAATAACAAAGCGAGGGACGCGGTACGTATCATCCCGTGCTCAAACAGTCCTCGAAGGCTCAGCCTTGCTGAGCCTTCTGCGGAACTGCGCCGGGATGATACGCCCAGCGCCCCATAAGGCGTTGTCGGCGGCGAGATCGAGCGTCGCACTAACACCTTGTCGACGACGATGCTTCAGTAAGTAAGCAAGTAAGTAAGTAAGTAAATAAATAAATAAGAAAGGACTTCATCATGGATAAGAACATGCTTGGCGCTGCACTTGAGAACGTCCGCTCAACGACGCCGCTCGTGCACTGCATCACCAACTACGTCACCGTCAACGACTGCGCCAACGCGCTGCTCGCCTGCGGTGGCTCCCCCATCATGGCGGACGACGAGAACGACGCCCCCGCCATCACGCAGATCTGCGGCGGCCTCGTGCTCAACATCGGCACGCTGAACGCCCGGACCGTTGCCACCATGCACAAGGCGGGCAAGGTCGCCGGGGAGCTCGGCCATACCATCGTGCTCGATCCGGTTGGCGCCGGCGCCTCCGCCATGCGCACCGAGACGGCCGCCGCGCTCATCGACGAGCTGCCCGTCACCGTCGTTCGCGGCAACATGAGCGAGATCAAGGCCCTTACCGGCGCCGCAGCCGCAACCCGCGGCGTGGACGCCAACCCCGACGACGCCGTGACCGACGAGAACCTCGCCGAGGTCGGCGCCATCGTGCGCGAGCTTGCCGCCAAGCTCGGCTGCGTGGTCGCCGTGACGGGGGCAATCGACCTCGTTGCCACCGCCGACCGTGCCCTCGCCGTGCGAAACGGCCGCCCCATCATGGGCAAGATCACGGGCACGGGCTGCATGCTGGACACGATCATCGCCGCCTACGTGGTGGCCAACCCCGAGCACGCGCTCGAGGCGACCGCTGCCGCTATCGCCGGTTGGGGCCTTGCAGGCGAAGTCGCGGAGGGGCGCATGGGCGAGCTCGACGGCAACGCGAGCTTCCGCACCTACCTCATCGACGCTGCCTATAACATGACGGCCGACCAGCTCATGAACGGTGCCCAGGTCGAGGAGCTCTAACATGGCTGAGTCAATACGGGACGGGTCTGTTTTGACTCATAGCCCCGAATGCTCCACAAAGGCCCCCTGTTCGCGCGGGCCATGGTCGCCGGAAGATATCCGCCGCGGCATGCACCTCTACGCCGTAACCGGCAGCGCCTGGCTCGGCGAGCGCACGCTTGCCGAGTGTGTAGAGCAGGCGGTTGAGAACGGCGCGACCTTCGTGCAACTGCGCGAGAAGCACGCCTCTACCGAGGAAATCGTTGGGCTTGCCCAAACCATCATTCCCATCTGCCGCGCCCACCGAGTCCCCTTCCTCATCGACGACGATGTCGAGGCCGCGAAGCTCGCGGGCGCAGACGGCGTGCACGTGGGCCAAAGCGACACCGCCTGCGCCGAGGCGCGCCGCATCCTGGGCCCCGATGCCATCGTCGGCGTCTCAGCCCAGACAGTCGAGGAGGCCCGCGCCGCCGAGGAAGCCGGTGCCGACTACCTCGGCGTCGGGGCGCTCATCCCCACACCCACCAAGCCCGACGCGGTCGACGTCACCAAGGACGAGCTCGCGCGCATCTGCGATGCCGTGAGCATCCCCGTCGTAGGCATCGGCGGCCTGCACGCGGGAACGCTCGATGTGCTCGCCGATACCGGCGTCGATGGCGCCGCCGTGGTCTCCGCCATCTTCGCAGCCGACGATATCCCGGCAGCCACGCGCGAACTCGATCGAGCGATTTCCGTCGTACTGGGATAACACCAATGCGCGACGGCCTCTTGCAGGCCATTCACGCCAGCCATCAAGCCGTCGCGCACCCCTGCTTTTGCTTCCTTCGTTGAACGTCCATTGAGCGCCGCTAGCTTCGGCGATTTTGAGGCAAAGCGGGGTTCCCACAGCCCGAAGCTCTCGATTGTGGGGTTCGCATACGCCCCATGGCATCAGCCACTCGCCGGACAGCCTCTAGCCAACAAGGGTGGTAATCTAGCAGTTGGTATTGCATTAGATTGCCACCTAACGAATCGAGGCTCCATGCAGACGAAAACCATCCCCGCCGTCCTTTCCATCGCTGGCTCTGATTCGAGCGGCGGCGCGGGCATCCAGGCGGATATCAAGACCATTGCAGCCCACCGCCTCTTCGCGGAGACTGCCATCACCGCGCTCACCGCCCAGAACACCACCGGCGTGCGCGCTGTGCAGGAAGCTACGCCGGAATTCGTGGCGCAGCAGATCGACGCCATCTTCGAGGACATCCCCCCTGCGGCGGTCAAGATCGGCATGGTCTCTTCCGCTGCCATCATCGAAACCATCGCCGAACGCGTGAAATACTGGAGCGCCGTCAACATCGTGGTTGACCCCGTCATGGTTGCCACGTCGGGCGCTCGCCTCATAAGCGAAGACGCAGTCGAAGCACTTACCGAACGGCTATTGCCCCTCGCGACGGTCATCACGCCGAACGTCATGGAGGCCGAGGCTCTCTCTGGCATGAGCATCGAGAGCAGCCGAGACCAGGCACTCGTAGCACAGGCCCTGGTCGAACGGTTCGGGTGCGCCGCCCTCGTCAAAGGTGGCCACAACGTCAACGATGCAAACGATGTGCTGGCAGAGCCATCCCCGGGCGCCGGCGACGCGCCTGAGGTCACCTGGTTCCGCCACGAGCGCGTGGTCACCGAGAACACCCATGGCACCGGATGCACGCTTTCCTCGGCCATAGCCTGCGGACTTGCGCAGGGGCGGACGCTCCCCGAAGCCATCGACCAAGCGAAAACGTATCTCACCGGGGCGCTCGCCGCGGGGCTCGACCTAGGCCACGGATCGGGGCCGGTCGACCACATGTGGGCGTATTAACCTGCGGTTAGCAAACCATCTATTCGTTTTCTGGCGAACCCGCCTTCCCTTTTCCGGAAATCCACCTGCTCCTTCCCGGCGAATCAGCCGGACGGACGCGGCAAGTTTGGGGTTTCGGGTATGTTGAGCGTTGCAGATGGGGAGTTATCCCCGTCCAGCGCTGCATATTTGGAGTTATCGGTCCCTGTGGGTGGCCTTAACTCCAGATTTGCAGCGCTGGGCACGGATAATTCCATATCTGCGACGTTGGGCGGCGGCGTGCAGCCGATAACTCCCTATCTGCTGCACTCAGGGGCAGCTCGGCACCAGTAACTCCAGACTTGTTGCACTCAGCAACTGGCTGCGCGCACCCGGCCATTCCACCACGTTGCAATTGCCATCAAAGGTGAAGGCGGCCTAAGAGCTCGGGGTATCCTTCGTCCACAGCATCGTTGAACTGGCGTGCGTAGAGCCCGACCGCCAAGTACCATGTGAGCAGCAGCAACAGAGTCACCATCACGAGGATCGCAACCGTCGCGACAAGCACCGCCGCCGTCCATCCCGCCAGGCTCGCGGTCATCGATCCGAGCACCAAGCATCCCAAGGGCAGCGCGACCATGAGCACGCGCAGTCGCATCATGCGCGCACGCTGGCCCCGAAGAAGCGATGCGTGCAGCATCTCAAGCTCATCAACCGAGAACCTCCGCCCAACAAGCTGCTCCCGTTCCCGAGCGCTCAGCCGATTGATATGGATGTGCGCCATCGTATCCCCCATCGTTCGTGCACATGCGGTCCATCCATACTACTACTCAGCGCCCCAGGAACCGCTCAACTGGAGTGCGGCCCGTAGAAGAAATGAGGGGCCCGCAACGCGAGCCCCTCAGGCACAAGCATGAAGTATGCAGGAAGGCCCCGAGGGATTCCGAAGCGTGTTTCCCGCGCCAACTTACCCCGCCTTTGACACGGATTTGAGCGCAGGAAGGCCCCGGTTCCCTGAGGGCGTTTCCCGCAGCCGGTCGGCTTAGCCGGCCGGCGAGGACCACGCCTGAAGGGAACCGGGACCTTCCGCCGGGAGCGAAAGCCCGTCGCTACGCCATCATTGACCCAATCCAGCAGGCCGCGATGCACACAACGATCGTTCCCACGAGCACCCACGTGGTCTTGAACTTCTTGCCCATGATCCAGTACATGAAGCCGAAGACGATGAGCTGGGGCAGGCACGGCATGATCATGTCGAAGTAGTCGGAAATCGGCTGCGCGAAGTCGCCGCTACCAACGGTGATCATCGACAGGTCGAGCGACACATAGCTCGCAACCATGCCACCGATGGCAGCAAGGCCCACCACACTCACCGCAAACGTGACCTTCTCCATGAGGCCGCCCTTCGCGGCATCCGTGATGAACGTCGATCCGTACTGGTAGCCGAACTTCAGGCCGAACCAGCGGATGAGCAAGCCGGGGATGTTGAAGATGAGCAGCAGCAGGATGGCGCCGAGCGGGCTGCCCTGCTGGGCGAATCCGATGGCGATGCCGGTGCCGATCACGCGGAGCGTGCCGGCGATGAGCGAGTCGCCGATGCCGGCCAAGGGGCCCATAAGCGAGGTCTTGACAGCGGTGATGGCAGAATCATCGAACTCGTCGTTCGCAGCGTTCTCCTCCTCCATGGCGGCATCAATGCCCATAAGGAGGGTGGAGAGCTGCGGCGTGATGGCCATGAAATCGAGCGAGCGAGCGTAAGCGCGCTTCTGCTTCTCGCTCCCGGGCTCGTAAACCTTCTCGATAACCGGCACGATGCCAAACGAGTAGCCGATGTTCTGCTGCCGTTCGTAGTTCCACGAGCTGTCGAGCATGCAGGAACGCCAGAACACCCGGCGCAGGTCGCGGTCGGTCAGCTTACGCTCGGGCGCAATCTTGATTTCGGACATAGCGAAAACCTCCTTCGCGGTCTTCTCAAGTAGGCGGGATTAGAGCTCGTTGTCGTCTACATCGGACGCGACCTGCGCGGACGAGAAGAGACCGGTGTTGAACACGAGCACGGCGGCAATCACCGCTGCGACAGCGGTGACGCCCACGACGTTCATCCCGCCGTACGCCACGAGCAAGAAGCCCATGAACAGGAAGCACGCGAGCTTCTTGGAGATGATCATGCGTGCGAGCATCGCAAAGCCGATGGCCGGGATGATGCCCATGGCGTAGTTGAGTCCGTCGGTGATGAAGACCGGGATGGAATCGACGATGCCCTGGATGGCCTGGGTGCCCACATAGAACCCGGCTGCGCAGAAGGCGGCAGCAGAGATGACCTGGATGAGCACGAAGCCCCAATGCATAAGGTCAATGCCCCGACGGTTGCAAGCGAGCGCGTACTGGTCCGCCTTCGCCGCCATGATGGGGCCGACGACCGCCATAAGGAAGTTCGACCACATGGACATGAGCAGCGACACCGGCACGGCGATAGCCACGGCCTCGGCAACGTCGGTGCCCGCAGCGATCACGTACGCGGTACCGATTACGGAACCGGAGGTCATGTCCGGCGGGTTGCTCGCACCGATGGCCTGGGCGCCCAGGTACACGAGCTCGAGCGTGGCGCCAACCTGGCAGCCGGTCGCCACATCGCCGAGCGCAAGACCGGTGAGCGCGCCGAGCACGAGCGGGCGGTTGAACAGCGCGCTGTTGAAGCAGCTGTTGCAGTAGCCGAAGGCGGACACGAAGAAAATGAATACGGTTTGCATCATCAGGTTGTCCATGGATTTCTCCTCCCTATCCGATGAGCTTCATAGCCTCATCCGAGCGCTCGCTCGGCGTCATCTGGACGAACACGTGCACGCCGGCAGCGTCGAGCTCGCGGATGCGCGCGCATTCCTCATCGGAGACGAACACCGCCTCGGAGATCTGCCGCTTGCCGTCCTCCACCTTCACGCCGCCGATATTGAGCTCGCGAATTGCCGGCACGGCCTTGCAGAGGCGCCAGGCATCCTCGATGCTCTCGGTGATGATGAACAGGTTGTACTTATCGGTCACGCCACTCGTAAGCGCCTTGATGGAATCGTCCACGCTCTTCATGACGAGCTTCACACCCTGGGGCTTTGCCATGCGAAGCACCGACATGCGCAGCTCGTCCTTGGCCACCGCGTCGTTGGCAATGAGGATGCAGTCGGCACCCACCTGCCTGATCCAGGTAAATGCCACCTGGCCGTGGAGCAACCGGTGGTCGACGCGCGTCATCTTGATCATGCCGTCTCCTCCCTCACGGCGCGCACCGCGTCCATGATCGCGCGCACGTGATCGAGCGATACCTCGCCGTCATCGTGATAGGTGTCCTTGAAATAGCTGCCCACAACCGCGCCGTCCGCGATCTTCAAGCTCTCGCGCGCGTTCTCGGGGGTAACGCCCGCTGCCACGATGAGCGGGAAGTCGCCTAAGCCCGCACGGAAGGAGCGGATCTTATCGATCGAGGTCTCCTGCCCTGTTGCATCCTGCGTCACCGCTACGGCGTCGCACCGCCTCTGCGCGATCGCGAGGTCCTCTTCGAGCGTGCGGTCCGAGAGCACCGGTTGGTACTTGAAGCGCACGCCACCGAGCACGCAACCGTCGTAGCGCCCGCGGTAAAGGTCGAGAAACGCCTCGAGCGCCTCCTCGTCGCGCGGCTTCACGTGGCCTACCACCGAGTCGAGCTGGACGAACGCCGCACCGAACTCTTGAGCGAGCTCAAAGCCCATAGCATCGATGTTGAGGCAGTTCACGCCGTAGACGATTTCGCTCTTCGCCTCGCAGATGTACTCGAGCGCGCGGCGCATGTCGCCGTATGTTCCGAAGTAGTCCTCCACGATTACCGCATCGACCCCTCCCTCGATATAAAGGTCGAGCTCGCGCTTCGCACGCTCGAGGACTTCATCCGGGGTCTCTCCCTTAAGGTGCAGCATCGCCATAACGGGCTTTCGCTCTTTGAACACCGAAAGGAAGCCTTTGGCATCCATCACCTGAACCACCTCCTCGTCCGGCATGGGCGCGTCCTTCGTTCCACCGCTCACGGCGCCCCACGCCCTTCGGCCATCGCACGCCAACAGGCGTGTTCTTGAAATATAAAGATTTAGTGCAACTAATACAACAAGTTAATACAAGCTTAACGAGATACTTCCGTGAGCGTTGTGAAATCACAGGTCAACGGCATGTTGAACCCCTTTTGTCGCTGGAAAACCCCTGCATGGCGGCACATGCGCCTCGCAAGCCGCTATGCGCATCCCCGCTCGCGATATACCATTGAAGCAGTGAGCCTGCCTTGCCCAACGACCCGATAAGGAGGAACCGTGTGCCCCAAGGATTCCTGCGCCCTCACGCTCCAGGAACGCGTTGAGGCAGACCTGCTCGACCGCATCCAGCACGGCACCTATGCGCCGGGAGAGAAGATCCCCTCCGAGCACGAGCTCTCCGCGCTGTACGGTGTGAGCCGCGTTACCGTGCGCATCGCGCTCAGCCGCCTCGTTGAGAAGGGCTACCTTGTCAAGCGCCAAGGGCGCGGTGCCTTCGTCCGCCCGACGGTTCACGTCGAAAGCACGCTGACCTCGGGCAGCTTCACCGAAACCTGCATCAAGACCGGGTGCGCGCCCTCCACGCGCATCATCTGCTGCGAGACGCGCGCCGCCAGCCCGCAGATCAAGCAGATGCTGAACACCGACGACGACCAGCTCATCGAAATTCGTCGCCTGCGGCTCGTTGACGGCGTCCCCTGCATCGTGGAGTTTGATTACTTCCCCCTCGCGTACCGTTTCCTTCTAGAAACGCCGCTCGAGGACCGCTCCCTCTTTTCCACCATCGCCGAGCACTGCGGAACGGAGGTGGGCGGTTTCGAGGACCAGTTCGGCATCGAGGAGGCGAGCGACGAACTCGCCACGCTCCTAGGCACCGAGACCGGCATACCGCTCCTCAAGGTCACCGAGACCGTACTCGACCTCTCAAGCTCCGTGGTCTACGTAAACCTGCAATACATCGCCACGGACCGCTACACCTATGCCGTGGGCTCGCGCAAGCGCTGAGCGCTCAGCCTTCAGGAACGGATGAACCTTGCATGCAGCCGGGCCTGGAACGGATTCGAGCTGACAGCTGTACGCTATTCGTCAAACGTGGAGAAATAGCGGAGCTCGAGCCAAAACTGCCTGATTATGCCGCCTGCGCTTAGCCTACTCCCCGCAGGGTAGAAGAGTGATAACAACGTGCCTCCCAGTCGACTCACGATTGGGAGGCCTTCTTTTGTAGGAGGAACAATGCAGTGGTTCGACCCCGATCACGACTATGTGAATGAATACATCGACACCTGGAACCAGAAGATTCGAAGCGCGAAGGCTTGGATGATCGCCCTCGGCGCCGTGCTCGTACTCACGGGCATCGCGAGCGCGGTGGCGCCGCTCGGCATGTACGCCCTCATCCAGGGCCTCATCGCAGGCGTGCTCATCGTTCGCGGCGGCTCGAACATTGCAAGCTACATCCAAACGCCTGCCTTCTTCCGTAATGGGGCAACACTTGCCGCAGGCATCCTGAATGCGCTTCTCGGCGTGCTCTTCTTCGCGCTGCCGGCGTCCTTCACCGCAAGCACGCTCGGCTTCTTGCTCGCGTTCCTGCTCATCATGACCGGCATCGAGCGTCTGTCCTTCGCTCAGAGCATGCGCTACTACCAGCTTGAGGGATCATCGGCAGGCACCGTGATGGGCATCGTGAACATCATCCTCGGCGTCGTGCTTGCCCTCACCCCGCTCTTCACGAGCGTGGTCTTGAGCTACCTGCTCGCAGCGTACCTCATCGTGGCGGGAGCGACCCTCATCGTCGAGGGCGCCTCGATCAAGCGCATCGAACGCTGATGCACGAGCCGGCTATAGCCCGGCTGGATAGCGACCTCGCAGAGGAGGCGCACAAGATACGCCGGCGGGCCCTGCCAAGAAAGGCGGGCCCGCCGGCTCTGTTATGCATGGGGCAAGCGGTTAACCCCATCGGTTTCGCAGATTCTGAGCATGAGCACCTACCGAGGGCCGGCAGATGCCTGCCGAACGCGAGGGAAAGCGCCCGCCGGGCAGACGGCATGGGCGCGCGTCAATCCCGAAACGAATGGCAGGCACCCGCCGACTACGGACAGACGTCTAGCCCGGCTCGCCCTACAGGTACTTGCGCCAATCGTCTTCGTCCTCGTCGTCTTCGACGACAGCAGCTGCCGCGGCCTCTTGGGCGCGCGCCGCTGCGGCAGCATCCTCGGCATACGTCGTTGCGGGCGCCTCGGGGAAGGCGCTGAACGCATGCTCGAACATGGCAAGATGCTCGTCATAGCGCGTGCGGGGAACGGCAAAGACCACCTGCTTCACCCCATGGGTGCCCGTTGCGAGCTCCTCGCGGAAAAGCCCGGCCACCGTCTCGGCGTCCCAACCGAAGGCGCCGCACCCGTATGCGCCGAGCACAACCTTCTCGCGCCCCAGCGCATCCACGATATCCAGCACGAACCGGATGCGGTCGCGCATGGCGGCAACGAGCGTCTCGTCCTTCACGTGGTAGTCTGCCCGTGCGCGCTGGGCGTTGGGGGCAGCCACCACGATAACGTCTGCATAGGCGTGCATCTTGTCGCGCTCGAAACGCACCGCCGGCACCACGAGGGCACGCTCGCGATACAGTTCGCAGTTAATGTTGCGGCGACGGTTCTCGCCATACCAATCGCGCTGCTCGCTGAGGACGTTATACAGATATGAGTCCGCGCAAAGCGCCTGCTCCTGAGCCCAGCTACCCTTGATGTAGCCACCTCCCGGGCTCACAAACGAAGCGAAATCGAGCACGGCGAGATCGCAGAACTGCGCATAGCCGCGGCCGTTTTCCAAAACGGCATCGGTCGCACTCGACGCTACGACCGAGACCTCCGGCACGCAGGGATCGGCTACTTCCACCTTGGGCGCGCCATCATAGCGCGTCACGCCTGCCACCGAGCGCTCGATATCCTTGGCAAGGCGCTGCGCCACCTCGGCGGTGTGCTGCTCCGCCGCCTTCGCGCGCGCCTCGCGCCGTGGGTTGCTCCGACGTTCGCCACGTCGATCGTTTCGCTCTGCCATATCATCACCTTCATCTCTGCCGGCCATCCGGCGTCACTTCACAGCTTGCACTAGCATACCCGCCTAGCACGGCGCATGCACGCCACAAATGCTCCCCCAACAAAGATGTTTTGCAGAGCGCACAGGCTGAGAGGGATGCTCGTTCCACTTTTGGGAATATCTTTCTCGTCCGCGCGCTGCAACCGATAGAGCACTCGCCAGAATCCTGCACGTTCCTAGGGAGCAGACCACGCTCCTGCTGAAAGAGCAGAAAGAAGTTCCCAAAAGTGGAACGAATGCGCCAGGAACGGACGAGCGATGGCATCCAACTGGGTCTGAATGCTTCAGATAGCGCGCCGCCCTAGGATCGAGCCCTCCAAAGCCATCTGCAACCAGCCTTCCCGGCCGGGGGCCTTCACCGGTGCCGGACGCTTTTCGTCTGAATCGAGAAAAATGCATCTCCTCCCCCGGATTTATGCCGCCCGAGCTGCAAAAAGTGCATCCGGAGAATCGGCGAACGGAGGCAAAGGGTCGGCAAGTGGTCGCCACGCAAGACCTTACAAAGCGCTTACAGGGCCGCGCATCATAATGCCCCCACGGGCATGCTATAAGAGAGGCGGCTACCCCTGGTAGGGCAACCGACTTCCTGCGCAAGGGAAACCATTCGCTGGGATAACCCGGCGAATACGCCTAGACGACCGAGGGGTGAACAACATGACGAACAAACAACTCACCATCGTGCTCGCCACGCTGCTCGCTGTGATCGTTGGCGGCGGAGCACTCTTTGCCATCTGGAGCGGCACGCAGGCGCCAGCGCAAGCGCCCGCCGCGGCAGCGACCGAGCCCGAAGAACTTCCCTATCCTGAGGGCGGCGGCACGCTCATCTTGCGCGTGAATCCCGAATTCGCCATCCATTACGATGCAGACGGCATGGTCGTGGGCGTGGAGGCGCTCAACGCCGATGCCGAGAACATGGGGCTCGACCTGAGCGCGCTGGAAGGGCAGGAATGCCGCACAGCGGTCTCCACCCTCATCGCGCGCATTAATGAGGCGGGCTATTTCGTCGAAGAGGTTGAAGGCGAGGGCAACACGATCGACCTCGAGGTAGAGGACGGGTCGTCTTTGCCGGCGAACGATTTTCTCAAGAATATCGTGAGCGATTCCCAAACCTACGTCATCGGCCAGAACAAGACCGCGTCCATGCAGGTCACTGGTTCGAGCAACTATGGGTGGACCAACTATAGCGATTCTGACTACGGCCCCGAAAACGACGGCGTCACCGATTACTACGACTCCGACTACGGTCCGCTGAACGACGGCGTCACCGACTACCAGGAGCCAGCGCCCACCGCCCCGCCCGCCACGTCGTCGGGTAGCTCCGGCGGCAGCTCATCCGGCAGCTCCGGTGGCTCGTCAGGCGGATCTTCAGGAAGCACTTCTTCGGGCGGTTCGTCCGTCGGCGGATCCTCGGCGCCAGCACCCTCAGGGGGCAACTCGAACTACGGCAACTCGAACTACGGAGGCAACTCCGGCTATAGCGGCAATTCCGGATACGACAGCAATAACTCCGGCTATGACAGCGGGGGCAACTCGAGCTACGACAGCAACAACAGCGGGTACGACGATTGATGCTGCCGGCGCGCACGAAACAGCGACACGAGCTTAAATTCGAGCTCCCGCCGCACGAAGCCCTCCTGCTCGCAAAACGCCTCGGCATGCTCTTCCCTCGGGACGAGCATGCCGGGCCCGACGGGCGCTACACCGTGCGCAGCCTCTATTTCGACACGCCCTTCGACGACGCCCTGCGTGAGAAGCACGAGGGATTCACGTCGCGGGCGAAATGGCGCATGCGCGCGTATGGAACCGAGCCGCTCGCAATGGATGGCGCGGAGCGCGCCATTCGTCTGGAAAAGAAGGTGAAGCGGAATGGCGCCGGCTCGAAGCACGCTTCATGGCTCACCCCGCGCGAAGCCCGAAGCCTTGCGATACCGAGCCAAGGCACACCGCGGGAGCAGAAAGGGCGGCATGAGCACAGCCTCTCCCCCGCCCCGGCCAGAGAAGTCAGTAACGATCCGGTGCTTGAAGAGTTCAAAGCTGCCCAGCGCGTCTTGGGGCTACGCCCTTGCGTCGTCGTAGCCTATGAACGCGAAGCATTCACGTTCGGGCCGGGCAACGTTCGCGTCACCCTCGATGCTCGCATGCGGTCGTGCAGACACCCCGAGAGCTTCTTCGACCCTAGCCGGCTTCTCGTCCCCTATGCTCCGGGCGCCGTCGTGCTGGAGGTGAAATACGACGCCTACCTTCCCGACATCGTGCGCGACGCCATACAAGTGCCCGGCGCCGTGCGCGTAGCTCACTCCAAATATGCGCTCGCGCGGCGGTTTGAATAGCGGGCACCGCACGCAGCTTGAATGGCGGACCCTGCGCGTAAGCGCCGGGAGCCAAACCAGGCAGCACCGACCAGGCAACCGCCACCCAAGCAGCACCGACCAGGCAACCATTCGACGTAAGGCGATTCCATGACCTTCAACGACATCTTCAAGTCATCGTTTCTCGACCGTATCGACGCGGTACCCCCGCTCGACGCCATCCTCGCGCTCGCACTCGCCTGCGCGCTCGGCCTGTTCATCGTGCTTATCTACAAGAAGACGAGCACGAACGTCATGCACTCCACGAGCTTCGAGGCCACGCTCGTGGCGCTTACGCTCATCACGACGCTGGTGATCCTTGCGGTGTCAAGCAACGTCCTGCTCTCGCTAGGCATGGTGGGCGCCCTATCCATCGTGCGCTTCCGCACGCCGGTCAAGGAGCCCATGGATATCGTGTTTCTGTTCTGGTGCATCGCGGTGGGCATCGTGCTCGCCGCGGGCCTGCTATTCCTTGCCGTCGTCGGCTGCATCGTAATCGGCCTCGTGCTCCTCATCTTCGCCAACACCCGCACCATGGACCGGCCGTTCATGCTCGTTGTGCGCTGCTCGGGCGAGACGGTAGATGCCGCCGAGCGAGCAGTCGAGGCGCTCGTGGCATCGAGCACCAAGCGGTATGTCCTCAAGGCGAAAGACCGCTCCGCCGCAGATGAGGGCACAGGTGCGCTCGACCTCACCTATGAGGTCAGGCTCAAGGACGGCGAGACGGCGTTCATCGATGCCATCTGCGCCATCGAAGGCGTCGGCGACGCCAGCCTCGTTTCCTACAACGGCGACTACCTAGGCTAGCCCCATGCTCGGGTCGCGCTTCATCGACGCCGTCTGCATCGCGGCGCTCGCCTGCGCTATCCTGCTCACCGGCGGACTCTACGCTGCCGGCGTGGCGGGCATCATCACACCCGCACGCGACGACGATTACCTCGACCTGCTCTTCCAGCAGGATCGCGTGCACAGCATCGACATCCAGATTGATGATTGGGACGCCTTCCTCGCCACCGCGACGACCGAGAGCTATTCCCGGTGCGACGTGGCGATCGATGGCGAGACGTTCACAGGGGTGGGGCTGCGCGCCAAGGGGAACAACTCGCTCGGACACATCGCAGAGCGTGGGCTTTCGCGCTACAGCCTCAAAATCGAGTTCGACCACTACGAGGCGGGGCTCACCTATCATGGCCTCGACAAGCTCTCCCTCGACGCCGCCTTCCAGGACAACAGCTACCTTAAGACCTACCTCACCTTCGACATGATGCGCTTCATGGGTGTCCCTACGCCCGCAACGAGCTTTGTGCAGGTGAGCGTTAACGGCGAGGCCTGGGGGCTGTTCCTTGCCATCGAGGAGCCGGAGGATGCCTTCGCCGAGCGCGTATGGGGCGAGGGGCACGGCATGCTCTACAAACCCGACTACCGCTCTCTCGATGACGAGAACGCCGATGTGGCACTGCGCTATGTGAACGACGACCCCGCATCCTACCCGGGAATCTTCGAAAGCGCTCGCTTCGATGCGACGGCGGTGGACGAAAAGCGCGTGGTAGACGCACTCAAGGCGCTGGCCACAGGAGAGCGCGACGAGATCGAGCGCTCAGTGGACGTCGATGAGGTGCTGAGGTACTTCGCCGTGCAGACCTTCGTGGCGAATCTCGACAGCTACCTGGGAAGCACGGGCCACAACTACTTCCTTTACGAGGAGGACGGACGCCTGGCGATGCTCCCCTGGGACTATAACCTGGCCTTCGGCACCTACGCCCTCGGACGAGCTGAGCTGCCGGACGATGCCAGCGCCTACGTGAACCTGCCCATCGATACGCCGGCAGCACCCGAGGTGCTTGCCGAGCGACCGCTCTTCACCAACCTCATGGCTCACGGCGATTACCGCGAACGCTACCACGGCTACCTTGACGAGCTCGTACAGGATTACGTGGAGAGCGGGCGCCTGCAGACGACGGTGCGCCAGGCAGAGGAGCTCATCGCTCCTTATGTCGCGGAAGATCCCACGGCATTCATCAGTTTCGAGGACTTCCAGCTTGGCGTGGATACCCTTGAGGCGTTCTGCCTGCTTCGCGCCCAGAGCATCCGCGGGCAACTAGACGGCCATATCCCAAGTACCCTCGAAGGGCAGGCCGCAGCCCCCGATGCGCTCGTAGACGCCTCGTCCATCCACATCGAAGACATGGGCGAGCTCTCCGACCTGGAATGAGTCAAAACGGGACGGGGTTATTTTGCACGCGTTCAAAACAACCCCGTCCCGTTTTGACCGTTTGGGTATATCAGCAGCAAGGTATGCAGGCGCCGACCCCGGGGAGGCAGCATGTATCGTACGGAGCTGGTCAGGCAGCGCGCCTTCGCCGAAGACACGGCAAACGCGATCACCGAGAAAGCGAACGAGATGGAGCTCCAAGGTTGGAAGCTCGTCACGTCCTCACTCGTCTACGGACCCCCGGTGAAGACCGCGCTCGTCTTCTGGCGCGAAGGCGAGCAAGGCTCCGAGCAATCGACGCAAGCGGCCTCCTAGTAATCCTTCGCCGCCGGCGAATTCATCCAATCGTTCACGAACTCACTGTAGGTGCCGTCGATGATGGCCTGGCGCGCGCGACGCATGAGGTCGAGCAGGTAATAGATGTTGTGCATGGAGAGCAAGATGCCGCCGAGCATCTCCTTGACCGTGACCATGTGCCGGATGTGCGCACGCGTGTAGCCGCCGGTGCACACCGGGCAGGTGCACTGCGGGTCAACGGGGCCGCCATCGTGCGCGAAGCGGGCGTTGCGGAAGTTCAAGCGCCCCTCGCTTGAGAACGCCGTGCCCATGCGGCCCGTGCGCGTGGGCAGCACGCAGTCGAACATATCGATGCCGCACGCCACGCCGCGGACGAGCGTGGTGGGGTTGCCCACGCCCATAAGGTAGCGCGGCTTGCCCTTGGGCATGTACTCCGCGGCGAGCGGCTCGAGGGACTCGAACATGGTCTCGTGGTCCTCGCCCACCGAATAGCCACCGATGCCGTAGCCCGGGAAGTTGCCCATCTCCTCCAGCCGCTCGAGCGACCTGATGCGCAGATCCAGATGCATGCCGCCCTGCACGATACCGAAGAGCGCCTGGTCAGGGCGAGTATGCGCCTTGTAGCAGCGCTCCGCCCAACGGCTCGAGAGATCCATGGCGCGCTGCACGTCGCGGCGCTCCGCCGGGTAACCGATGCACTGGTCGAGCTGCATGCAGATGTCGGAGCCGAGCTTCTGCGCGATGGCCATGTTGTCTTCGGGGCTCCAGAACACGTGGCTGCCGTCGTAGTCGGTGGCGATGAAGCGCACGCCCTTGTCCGAGAGCTTCACGGCGTCAGAGTGGCTGAAGATCTGGAACCCACCCGAATCAGTGAGGATGGGGCCGTGCCAGTTCATGAAGCTGTGGAGACCGCCCATCTCGTCGATGAGGTCCGCGCCGGGGCGCATGGCCAGGTGGTAGGTGTTAGAGAGGACGATCTGCGCACCCAGGTCCTTGACCGTCTCCCACGGCACGCCCTTCACCGTGGCGCGCGTGCCCACCGGCATGAAAATGGGCGTCTCGATGTCGCCGTGCGGCGTGTGCAGCACGCCCGCGCGCGCATGCGTCTTGGAATCTTCGGCGATGATGTCGTAGGTGAATAGGCTCTGGTCCATGGGGCCTCGCGTTTCTCGTCTCGGTCTCGTTCTGGGCGAGCGGACGTGCACCCATAAGCGCGTGCGCCCGCTCGCCTGTCACTTCGATGATGAACCAGTATAGCGGGATGCTCGACCCTTTCCCTCGCCCGCGCCTCACACCATCAAATTCTGGCATACCCGCGATTCGGTTCGAAGCATGGGGAGCCGGTCGGCACTCGCCCCGTTCGCCCCGTTCGCCCCGTTCGCCCCGTTCGCCCCGTTCGCCCCGTTCGCCTCGTTCGCCTCGTTCGCCTCGTTCGCCTCGAAAATTGTCGTAAACTTTATAGCTTTCTATTGCCTATTTTCTATAAAAGGTACGACAATTTTTGGCAAAAGCAGGCCACGGGTTAATCCGAGTCCTTCGCCTTCGCCTCCCTCACCGGTGCCTCTCCCAAAAAGAGCGGCGCCACCGAACGCGTATAGAAGGCAAGCCAGGCGAGGCTCACGCAGAAGCCCGCCACCACGTCTGACGCATAGTGAACACCTAAATAGATGCGGCTCACGCCCACAGCGACAATGAGCGCCGCAAGCGCCACCGAGCACCCGATGCGCACCGCACAATCGCGCTCGTAGTGCCAGACCATCCAAATGAGCAGGCCGAAGAACGCCATCGCGGCCATCGAGTGGCCCGAGGGAAAACTGAACCCCGTTTCTGCCGCAAGGCGAAAGCCCTCTGGCCTGGGCCGTTGGACGAGGAACTTGAGCACCTGGTTGAGCACCACCACGAGTGCTAGGTTAAGTGCGCAGCACGCGCCCGGCCGCCTGCCCGGCGCGAAGGCGACGATGAGCAAAAGCATCACCAAGAGGGTGACCGGTGTGGCAAGCGCCGAGATGGACTCCATGATAGGCGTGAGCCAATCGGTGCGCAGATGCTCGACAATGAGCATATACGCGGCCTCATCGAGTTTGATAAGCCCGCCCTCGAGAACATCTTCCAGAAGCACGAGAAACACGATGGCGCATGCCGCCACGACCGCCACGCGCTTGTTCTCGCGCAGGAGCTCCAGCCATCTCTTTGCCATGAACCAGACCCTTCGTCCACATCCACTCAGTTCAACACATCATACCCAGACGCAACTACACCGACCATCCCGATCGACGATGCACCTGGGAAAGCCTGCAGGCCCAGTACATCGGCTGGGGTCGCTCGGCTGGTGTTTCCGCGCGCCTCAATCGCCTGATGTCATATGCTCAAGATTACAGCTCGAGATGACAAAAACATGTGGCCGGCATTTCTCGTACCATAGGCCTTATTCAGCACGGCGCCAACCGAAGGAAAGCACCTATGGCCAAAAGCACCGAAACCGCACTCGCAGCATATCGCACCACCGCATCGACCGTTATCAAGAAACTCGAGCACCATGGCATGAGCGGCCACTTCTGCGCAACGAGCTCGGATGCCGTGGAGCTTGTGCGCTCCTGGATGCACGAAGGCGACTCCGTAACCTGGGGCGGCAGCGAGACGTTCAAGGAAACCGGCATGAAGGCGGCTCTCGAGAACGCAGGCTGCTACCGCATGCTCGATCGCACCACCGCGACCACGCCCGAGGAACAACACGAGATGTGGCGCGACCGCACTTCGGCGGATTGGTTCTTTATGAGTGTCAACGCCCTCACGCTGAACGGCGAGCTCGTTAACATCGACGGCAACTCCGACCGCCTGTCGCTCCTTTTGCACGGCCCCGCGCACGTAGTGGTGCTCGCAGGGATGAACAAGCTCGTGGCAGACGTGGAAGCCGGTATCAAGCGCATTCGGACGGTGACCTGCCCGCTCAATGCCGCGCGCCTGCACACCAACACGCCATGCGAGGTTGCGGGCGTCTGTTCGGAATGCCATGCAGAGCGCTGCATGTGCTGCAACGTGGTGGTCACGCGCCACAGCCGCCACGATGGCCGCATCCGCGTGGTGCTCATCGGGGAGGACCTCGGCTACTGAGCCAATGTGAGCCAATATGGGACGGGGTTGCTTTGACTCATTCGCAGCGGGCGGGTCAAAATGACCCCGTCCCAGAATGACCCAGAATGACCCCGTCCCAGAATGACCGAGGTGTCAAAGCATTTTGACGCGATACTCAGCGGCACGCGCCATACGAAGAGCCATACTGGTGCCGCAGGGACATTCGGCGAGCCACAAAGGGACAAGCTATGGAAATCGGCACACGCATCCGAGAGCATCGCCAAGCGAACGGCATGAAGCAGGAAGCGCTTGCCGCTGCCTGCAAGGTGAGCCGTCAAACGGTATCCAATTGGGAGCGCAACAAGACCCTTCCAGATATCGCGAGCCTTAAAGCCATCGCCACAGCCTTTGATACCTCGGTCGATGCCCTCATCGGTGACGACTCCCCTCATATCATCGAGCGCTTCGATGCCGATTCACGCCGTTTTCTGGTACTCTTCTTCCTCATGCAAGTATGCTGGGTCTCCTCTTCTCTCCTAAGGCTCTTCGCAGCAAACGCCCCCAATCATGAAGAGGAGCTGTCAATAGCGGTGGCAGAGGCCTTCGTGCTCGGCATCTGGATCATGTCCTTCATTCCCTACCTCAGATACACGCGCCGTAATGGGCTCAAAACCATCGGTGACATAAGCGCCCATCTGCTCGAGCACATGCAGCAAGAAAAATCCCTCGGCATGCGTTTGACGAGGTCCATCCTTTCGCACATCTATGTTTGGAATTGGCTGCTATGCGATGCGATGATGCTCATCGCCCTCGCCGGAGCTGGATGGCTCACGCCCCTGAGCGCCATCGTCGCGATTGCCGCATCAAGCTTGATCGCGGTTATAGGCCGCCATGCAGACCGTTGGCTCAATCGATAGATCGGCTTCGCTCGCGCCGAAGTCGTGCCGTTTTGAGACCGCCGTTTTAGGACGAACTGTCTTGAGCTATCGCTGCGGATGAGCCAAAACAAACCCGTCCCATATTGACTCATTCGCAGCGGGCGGGGTCAAAACGAGTGGCTTATAGGACAAAAAGTGTGTCTCGATAGAACACATGTCCTAGTCCAGCCAGA
>ENA-ORUM01000077-ORUM01000077.1-human-gut-metagenome-genome-assembly--contig:-NODE-77-length-139925-cov-8.046357_pt1 | contig 139925 bp, 135 predicted proteins | sample MGYA00242083_ERZ509217 | MGnify/ENA primary metagenome ERZ509217 (study PRJEB26280, sample SAMEA2338831) | human gut metagenome | biome: human gut; feature: human-associated habitat; material: faeces...
GATGAAGCCCATGTCCAGCATCCGGTCGGCCTCGTCCAGCACGAAGATCTCCAGCTGATCCAGCTTGACGAAGCCCTGCTGGTACAGGTCCATGAGCCGGCCCGGAGTGGCCACCAGGATGTCCACCCCCCGGCCCAGGGCCTCCACCTGGGGGTTCTGGCCCACGCCGCCGAAGATGACGGCGCACCGCAGGGGCAGGTGCTTGCCGTAGGCCAGGAAGCTCTCCTCGATCTGAATGGCCAGCTCCCGGGTGGGGGTGAGGATCAGGGCCCGCAGGGGGTGCCCCTGGACCTTGGAGGCGCTCAGGCGCTGCAGGATGGGGGCGGCAAAGGCGCAGGTCTTGCCGGTGCCCGTCTGGGCGCAGCCCAGCACGTCCCGCCCGGCCAGGGCGGGGGGGATGGCCTTCTCCTGGATGGGGGAGGGCCGCTCATACCCGTGCTCCTCCAGGGCGGTCAAAATCGGGGCGCACAGCCCCAGTGTCTGAAATGTCATGTTCTACTTCCTTCTTTTCATTCGGCCTCCGGAGAATCTTCCTGCCGGGGCCGGCCCACGGTTCCCTGTGGGCTGGGGGCGTGCCAGGTGAGGCCCGGAACCAGCTGTTCCAGGCGCTCCAGCACTGAGGAGACGGTCTGGGCCGTGGACTGTCCGGGGACGGCGTCCACCACCGCGTCGGCGTAGCGCTCATACAGGGGGGCCCGGAGGTCCATGATGTCCTCCAGGGTCTGACCCGGCTCCAGGGCGATGCCCCGGGAGTCCAGATTGTGAATCCGGGCCTTCAGCTCCTCCAGGGGCACCCGCAGATAAATCACCGGACCCGCGGCCTTCAGGTGGGCGATGGCTCCCTCCCGGCAGACCACGCTGCCCCCGGGGGCGATCACGTGCCGGTCGCACTCCACCGAGCGCACCGCACGCTCCTCCGCGTCCAGAAAATAGGGGACCCCCTTCTCGTCCAGGATCTCCTGGAGGAGCGCCCCCTCCTGCTGCTGGATCACCAGATCCGTATCCAGAAAGCCATAGCCCAGAGCCTTGGCCAGCAATACTCCCACCGTACTTTTCCCCGAACCCGGCATTCCAATCAGCGTGACGTTTCCCACGGTCTAACCTCTCTCCTTGTGAAATTCGTAACAAAGTACAGTATACCATATTCTTCTGGAAAATGAAAGAGGGAAACCGCGATCCATGCCCCGGGGCGGGGATTTCCATTGATTCCTGTCCCAAGCGGGAGTATCATAGAGGGGAACCTGATTTTTCCGGCCCGGACCTCTCTCCGCCGCCGGACAGAGCTTTGATTGGAGGTAATGTATCATGCGTAAAAACTTCGGCGCCAAGCCCTGGACCTATCCCCAGCCGGTGCTGATCCTGGCCACCTACGGGGAGGACGGCACTCCCGACGCCATGAACGCCGCCTGGGGCGGCATCAGCGAGGCCAGCGAGATCTCCGTGTGCATCAGCGAGGGGCACAAGACCACCGCCAATATCCTGGCCCGGAAGGCCTTCACCATCAGCATGGCCACCGCGGAGCAGATGGTGGCCTGCGACTATGTGGGAATCGCCTCGGGCAACACGGAGCCCAGGAAGCTGGAGAAGGCGGGCTGGCACACCACCCGCTCTGAATTTGTGGACGCCCCCCTCATTGACGAGCTGCCCATGGCCCTGGAGTGCAGGCTGGTGAGCTATGACCCCCAGACCTGCCGCCTGGTGGGAGAGATCGTCAACGTCAGCGCCGACGAGCGCATTCTGGGCACCGACGGCAGGATCGACCCGGACAAGCTGGACCCCATCACCTTCGACCCCATCCACGCCGCCTACCGGAGGCTGGGGGAGAAGGTGGGCAGCGCCTTCCAGGACGGCAAGCAGCTGATGTGATTCTCCGCAAAACGCAGAAGATCCCGCTCCCAATCCACAGGGAGCGGGATCTTTGTCTGGTTTGCGTGTCCTGCAGTTCTCACCCGATCAGAACAGGGGCTGCTCCTGTTCCTGGGCCAGCTTCTCATTGATCTTTTCCAGGGCAGTGCCATGGAGAATCCCATGGCTGATAATGGCGTCCCGCTTGTGCCTGGGGTAGAGCGGAGCGTAGGCGCCTCCCTTGAGTACCTGCTGGACCTCCTCCAGCGAGGCGTCCATGCAGATGCACAGGCACAGCAGCCGGTCCCGGGAGGGCCGCCTCCGGCCGGAAAACACCTGGTGGAGATACACCTCGCTCATGCCCGCCTGCCGGGCCAGGGTTGCCTTGGAAACCGCGATTCTCTGGTAGAGCCGGTTCAGAAAGCCAGTCATGTCCTCATCGGAGAAGTCAGACTGGTTCTGGGCCAGATAGGCGTCCAGGTTCGGCTCGCTCATCAGCCCGCGGCTCAGATCCAGGGTGCTGCTTTTTTTCACAACCTTTCCCCTCTTTACTTCCAGTTTTAAATCGTTTATACTATTTTATAACACTTTGACTTGGAAAACAATATGCTCCCTGCATCGTATTTTGCTTTTGAGGGAGGGATTCTTATCTATTCCTGGCTGCTGGAAATTCTGCAAACAGAATACGAACTGGTTCGCCGGATGAAGGAGAGTGACCGGGGCGGCGTATACCTGATCCGGCACCGGACAGACGGAAAACCCCTTGTGCTGCGGCATTTTACCGGCAATGCCGAGGTCTACCAGAAGCTGCTCCATTACACCTGCTCCAACCTCCCGGTCACCCTGGAGGTGGCCTCCCAGGGGGAGGAGCATCTGATCCTGGAGGAGTACATCCAGGGGGACACGCTGGACTTTCTCCTCAAGGACACCTTGTTCACCGTGAAGGAGACCCGTGAAATCGTCACCCAGGTCTGCCGGGCCCTGTGGGTGCTCCACTCCCTGGGGGCAGTCCACCGGGACGTAAAGCCGGACAACATCATCCTCCGGGGAAGCGAGGCCATCCTCATCGACTTCGACGCCGCCCGGCTCTACAAGCCGGAGGAGACGGCAGACACCCAGATCCTGGGCACCACCGGCTTTGCCGCCCCGGAGCAGTACGGCCTGTCCCAGACCGACCAGCGCACGGACATCTTCGCCGTGGGTGTGCTGATCAATGTCATGCTCACCGGGAAGCACCCCTCCAAAAAGCTGGCGGAGGGCCGGATGGGGCGGATCGTCACCCGGTGCACCCAGGTGAACCCCAAAAAGCGGTACCAGAGCGTGCTGCAGCTGATGGAGGCTCTCTGACATGCAACAGGATCGAACTAACAGGCGCACATGCCCCTACTGCGGCGCGGAGCTGCCGGAGGAGGCCTCCTTCTGCCCCTTCTGCGCCCGGAGCGTCAACCAGCGGCAGAATGTTTCGCCGCCATCGGTACGATGGCGGAAGGCCCTGCGCAGGGCCTTCCCGGTGCTGATCCTCCTGCTGGTCCTGGGGCTGGCAGGGACCGCCCAATACCTTTCCACCCGGCCCCGGGTGTATGACGACAACGGCACGGGGGAGGTGATCTACACCGACGAGGACGGCACCTATCAGATCCTCCTGGGCTGGCTGGACACCCCCTATGAGCCCGCCCCTGTCATCACCCAAATCGCAGAGCGGGACGCAGACTGTACCTTCCCCATCTGCCTGTTCATCCACCACCAGGACACCGGCATCAACGCCGGGGAGATTTTCCTGCAGAAGGTGGCGTCGGTCACCGCGGAATTTGACACGCCGGACGATCCCACCGCCTACATCAGCTATGGTGATCCGGCCTACGACGACTATGCTCCTGATGCCGCCCTCACCAGCTTCACCCACTTCCTGGGCCGGGAAAACTCCGCCCGGGGCACCTGGACCATCACCATGGAAAACGGGGACGTGATCCTGCTCCACCAGACGCTGAACGTGGACCTGATCGAGACTGTGAACATCTACCCGGAGGACGCGCCCATGGATACCATCGAGGATCTCCAGGCCCTGGTGGACTCCATGGAGGACCGGGTGGGGTACAGCGACGTGGTGAATCTCCACCTGCCCGCCGTCACCTATGAGGGGGACCTGTCCATCACCGGCCGGCCGGTGAACCTCTACGGCAATACGGAGGGGGAGGGCCGCACGGTCTTTACCGGCACCGTCCAGGTGAACCCGGAGGGGAACAACAACATCGTCTATCTGTATGACATCGACTTTGTGGGGGACGGCGACGGCGTGGGGATCAGCAGCGCCAGGCGGACCTGGCCCATCGGATGCCGCTTCACCGGGTGGCGCACCGCCATCCTGTGCCACGGCACCGGCCGTGTCAGCGGCGGCATCTGCCTCTCAGGCTGTCAATTTACCCAAAACCAGACTGCGGTCCACTACAACAGCAACGGGACCGGATTCTTTAATACCATTTGGTCCAACTGTGCCTTTCTCAACAATGAAACCGGACTGCTGTTCGAGGGGGAGTCCACGGAGGTCACTCTGGGCCTGCCCGGCTGCCGGTTTGAGGGCAACGGCACCGACATCGACAACCGCAGCGGCCAGCCTTTGGACATCTCCCAGGCGTCTTTTTCCTAGGCCATGTTTGAACAATGCCAATATACCCGGGCGCGCCCTTTTGGAAAATATGCAGCTTTGGTCAAAAACTGAAATTTGTTTAAACCTTCGGGACCGTCTGATAATTTGGACGGTCCCTTTTTTGTCTTTCGTGCCGAAAAAACGACCATTCGGCGCACGTCTCTTGAAAAGCCGGAGGGGAGGAATAAAATATTATGTACTATGTACTGCGTCATCCGACAAACCCCGGGCCGGTGAATTTCCGCGGCGGGCATCCCGGCAGTAAGACTCCTGACGAAAGAGGAACTTCCCATGCGTTTTCTGATCCATATGAGCACTTCAGAGGAGGCCGGCTCCCTGGCCCGGATGCTCCGTCTCTGGACCTGGTCCACCTGCGCCGATATGGAGACAGAGCTCTGGTCCCCCGGCGCCTCCGGCCCGGCCATCGTCATTTGGGACCTGGACGCCGGGCTTCCGCCCTCCGGCATGGTCTCCTCCGCCTCCACGGCCCTGCTGGTCTGCTCCTCCCGCCCCCAGGCCGCCATTGACAGCTACTCTCTCCACCCGGACGGCTTTCTCCAGAAGCCCGTCCGGCAGAGCGCGCTTTTCACGGCTCTGCGCCGCTGCGCCAAGCTGTGGTGGGACTCTCTGGAGCGGCTGGAGATTCTCTCCGACCGCCTCCGGGTCCGCCTCCCCCTGTGCGACCTGATATGGGCGGAGGGCGCCCGGCGGGGCTGCCTGGTCCACAGCTCTCAGGAGTGCATCGTCAACTGTGAGACCCTGTCCTCTCTGGAGGCCCGCCTCCCCAAGGGGCTGTTTTTCCGCTGCCAGCGCAGCTTTCTGATCAATCTCACCCACGTCCGGCAGCTGGACAGCCAGGGGCTCCACATGTCCGACGGGGCGGTGATTCCTCTGAGCCGGAACAGCCGGGGGGCGGCGGTCCAGGCCTATCAGCGGGTGCGCCGCCTGATGGAGGAGGGCCCCGCTCCAGAAGAAGAGGAGGGAAACGTCCATGACTGAGCTTCGGATGGCGGTGTGTGACGATCTGGAGGAGGAGCGGGTCCAGCTGGCCCGCATGGTCCGCTCCTATGCCCAGCGGCGGGGGCTGTCCATGGAGCTGCGCCTGTTTGCCAGCGGGAACGAGCTGCTGGACGCCGCCCGGCGGCCGGACTTCTGCCATGTTCTGTTTCTGGACATCTTCATGCCCGGGCTGTCCGGGCTGGACGCCGCCCGGCAGCTCCGGGCCGCCGGGTGCATGGCGTCCATCGTCTTTGCCACCACCAGCCAGGATTACGGGGTGATGAGCTTTGACGTGCAGGCCGCCGACTACCTGGTTAAGCCCTTCCGGCAGGAGGACGTGGACCGGACCCTGGACTGGTGCCTGGAGCACATGCCCGAGTCCCTGCGGGTCCTGTCCGTCTATGCCCAGGGGGAGTGGCAGGAACTCCCTCTGACCTCCATCTCCTACATCGAGGTGCTGGGCCACCAGTGCCACATCCACACCAGCCGCCGGACCCTGGTGGTCCGCCGCGGCCTGGACGACCTGGAGAGCGCCATCGACAGCCGGGATTTTCTCCGCTGCCACCGCAGCTTTCTGGTCAACCTGAACTGTGTCGAGAGCATCCAGGGCAGCGACTTCCACATGTCGGACGGCCCTCTGGTCCCCATCAGCTCCGCCAATTTGGCCAAGGTCCGCAACGCCTTCACGGACTGGGTCTATATGAATGCGTGGAAAAAGAAATCATAGCCGCCGCACTGCCGGCGGTTTGCGACTGCAAATGAACACATCCACCAGCTTCGCTGGTGGATGTGTTCATTTCCGCGCTTCCACGGCGGTCTTCTGCTGTTTTACTTCTCCTACTTCCTGGCGAACTCCACCGCCAGGGGGTATTTCTGCTCGATGACTTCATAGAGCACGCTCAGAATCAGGATCACCCGCTCCGCCAGCTCGTCCAGCTCCTCTGTGCCGTTGAGCACGATGCCGTACTTGTGGTAGAGCTGGTTGCCCTCTTCAAAGATGCCGAACGCCCCCAGAGGGCACAGGAAATTCCACTGCACCAGCGTCTGCGCCAGCTGTCCGTGATCCACGTCCAATTCCATCACCATGGTGGTGTAGAATTGAAGCAGATCCGTCTCCTCGTCGATGGAGGCCGCCATCAGCTCCAGCAGCACCGCCTCTCCCTCGTCCGTGATAGGAACCAGGACCCGCAGGGTATCCCCTATCTGGGGGGCTCCGGCGCCTGCCGCCGCCGCCGTCTGCATGCCCATGCCGTTCAGCTTCTGCTCCAGAATCTGGAACAACTCCTTCTGTCTGACCAAATCCATAACCGACTCTCCTTAACCTTCTGCCGATCGGGGCGGCGCGCCCCGCTGTCCATTATGCCGCTTTCTTCTTGTTCTTAAACGGGTTGTGGCCGCGGGATTCCTTGGTAGCCTTCATCTGCTCCTGCCAGGGGGTGTTGCTGTCCATGCCCAGCTTCTCCGCGATGCCCTGGAGACTGTAGCCGCTTCCGGTCTTGCTGAGCCCCAGTTCCTTCACAATGGACTCCGCTTCTTCGTCGCCGCCGTTGGCCCGCCGGTACAGCTCCGCCGCCCGGCGCATGGTGATGTGCTGGAAGGCCTCCTTCCGCTTGCCGGAGGAGAAGCCCATGGACTTGAGCACGATGTGCTTGGCCTCCTTCTCCGTGATGGAGTCGTCCTGAGCCATCAGAGCCTTGATCTTCTCGCCCAGGCCAATCTCCTCGTTCACCGTGTCGGTGCGGACGCCCTTCCTCATCTTGTCCACCACAACGCCGCCGACCAAATCCGCAACCGTTCCCAGGCCGGACACGATCGTCCCGCCAATCGCCGTAACACCGCCCAGGGTCATGGCGTTTCCGGTGACGTTGAGCACACCGGACCCCACTTTGAACCCGCCCTCCACCGCATTGGCCTTGGCCATGTCGCAGGCCTGCTTGAAGGTGCGGTACATCCGCTCCTGGTCCCGGGTGCGCTGGGCGCCGTTCTTTTGCGCGTCATCCATGGCCTTGATCCGATCATCCATCTTTTTCTTCGTTCTGATGGCGGAACCCAGCTGGATGCCGCCGCCGATGGCCTTCATCCCGCCGCTGGCGATGCCTAAGCCCGGGATGACCTGCTGGCCGATGGGGCCCACCATATCGGTAGCCGCGGAGCCGTAGCCGATCACCTTGGACAATCCGGTTCCGACATCCGCAATATTGCTCATGGTGTAGAAGCTGTGGGTGGCCGCTCCGGCGTCGTCGCCCTTCTTGCGCTGGCTGTGGGCCTTCATGATATTTCCGCCGGCCTCCAGGCCGGCCGCCCCCATCTGGATGAGGCCGCTACTGACGCCGAAGGCCCGCTCTCCGGCAGTGAGATTCCCAACATCCTGCTGGTCCTTGAGGGTCTGCTCAAACGACTTGTACTCACTGTCGTCTTTGGTTTTGCCCGCTTCCGCCAGATACTGCTGCATCTTGCTCTCGATCTGCGGAACACTCTCCCGCGCCCTGGCCACATTGGTCAGGTTATCCGCGCCCAGGCCGATTCCCGTGCTGCCCACAGACGCAAACGTCTTAGGTTTGCCGTGGAACACGTCGTCCTGGAGCACGGAAGATGTGCCGGTGTACCCCTCCGCTTCCGCGCTGCGGGCTTTCTCCAGGGCCGCCTTCTCGTTGACCTCCTCCGAGGCCGCTGTCTCCTCCGGATTGGCCGGGTCAGACGACAGGCCTCCGGAGGCCCCTCCCGCGAGACCGGCCACTTGAGTGATTCCCGACGCGGCACCCAACAGTTCCGGAATGGCCGAGTCGTCCTCCCCGACCACCGGCTCTTCAAAGAAGGACGCACTCTCTTCCTCGCCTGCAGCGCCGGCCTCCGCCTCACGCTTGTCCCGTTCCACGGACGTGGCGATGCCGGGCCCCTCCATCAGCTCCATGGGGTCAAAAGCGGCGTCGCCCAGGTCATAGCCGCCGTCCTCCTGGACATTGGCTGCCAACGCCACCGCCTTCTCCTCCAGCAGCTTGGCCCGGGCGTCCCGCGCCTTGGTGTCCTCCATGCTGCCGCTGGCCATGATCCGGGCCAGGGGGTTTTTCAGGGTCCAGAGGAGGCGGTCCGTCCGGGACATGGCCTTGTAGTCCTCCCTGTGGTGGTTCAGGTCGTCCACCGCCCGCTGGTGCTGGCGCTTGAACGAATTCAACTTGCCGCTGATGGCGCCGCCCACATAGGCGGCTCCCTTCTTGATGCCGCCCCAGGCCCGGGAGAGCAAACTGGGCTTCTTCTCCTTCTCCTTCTTCTCCTTGGTTAAGATCTCGGCGGCCGCGCCCGCCTGGGCAGAGGCAAGCTGCATGCGCGGTCCCCCGCCGGCGCTCTCCAGGCCAGCCTCCAGGGCGCTCTCCGGGACTGCCTCCTGAGAGGCGGCGGCCTCCTGAGAGGCAGCGGCCTCCTGTGCTTTGGAGCCCTTCTTAAACAGACCGCCGATCTTTTTAAACAGTTTCGGCATCATCTGCACTTCTCCCGCCGGGGCGGAGACGGTGGGCGTGCTGCTCTCCACCAGTCCCTGCTGGACGGTGTGGACCAGCTCGTGGGCGGCCACAGAGGGGTCAAAGCCCCCCTCGCCGAAATACACGTCCCGGCCCGTGGCATAGGCTCGGGCACCCATCTGTTCGGCGGAACTCACCGCGCCGGAGCCGGTGTGGAACCGGACGCCGGAAAAGTCCGCGCCCAGGCGCTCACCCAGGCGGCTCTTGACCTCCTCCGGCGTGCGGGCGTTGTCCAGTCCGGCGGAGAGCTGGTCCGCCTCCCGCTCGGCCGCGGGGTTCTGATGGTCCATAAAGTGCTGACGCATCCGGGCCTGCATCAGTTCCCCCAGCTGGGAGCCCATCCCCCCGTCTGTCTCGCTGTATCCGCCGCCATAATATGTCTCCTGCCGCGTCTCTCTCGCCGGGGAGGCCGCTTTTCCGTCATCCCGGACCGCTCTGCGCCGTGTGGTGTAGATCTGAGACATCTCCATTCCTCCTGTCCTCTTCGCCGGACAGCCTCTCCGGGCTCCAGCCGTTTTTCTTCTCTCCGGTCAGGGTCCATGCACAGCAGCGCCAAGGCAGAATTCTATACGATGATTATACCATATCTGCAGCCCTTTTTCTGCTGTCGTTTCCCCTTTTTCTTCCCTGTCCAGGGCGGCGGACGGGGAACGGACCGTTTTATCCTTCCGCTTTCCCGCCGCACACCGCATTTACAGATTCTTTCGGATGGTCAGGATATTCTTTCCGTCCACATACTCATAGTCCACCGCGTCCATGCTCTTTTTCACCATCAGGATGCCCAGGCCGCCGATGTCCCGCTCCTCCGCGGAGAGGGTGATGTCGGCGTCCTCCTTTTCCAGGGGATTGAAGGGCTTCCCGTTATCCAGAAACTGAATGGTGACCTGGAGCGGATCGCCTCCCACGCTGCATCGGACGGTGGCCAGGCCGACCTCCGGGTGGTAGGCATAACGGACAATGTTGATGAAAATTTCCTCAACCGCCACCGCCAGCTGGATCTGAGCCTTGGGCGGACAGTCGTACCGCTCCAGCTCCCCATCAATAAAGCTCTGGACCGGCTCCAGCTGATCCTCCGTGGCGGGAAATATACGTTCAATCATGTTCCGTCTCCCCTTTGCTCTGATAGTCCAGAGCGAGCATCGTGATGTCGTCAAACTGATCCGCGCCGCCCACAAAGGCGTCGATGCACTCCTTGATCTTGGGCAGGAACTGCTCCACGGGCAGATCCATGTACTCATTCAGCGCATTCTGGAGGCGCTCGTCTCCGAAGAGCTCCTCGCGGCTGTTGGTGGCCTCCGTGACGCCGTCGGTGTACAGGTAGAGCCGGTCCCCCGGCTCCAGCTGCAGGGTGTTCTCCCGGTAGCGGACCCCCTCCATGCCGGCCAGCACAAAGCCCGGGCGGCTTTTGAGCCACTCAAAGGTCCCTCCGGCCCGCTTCAGCAGGGGCGGGTTGTGGCCCGCGTTTACATAGACAAACTTGCCGGTGCTGATCTCCAGCACGCCCATCCATCCGGTGACGAACAGTCCGGCGTCGTTGCCCTCGCACAGCTGTTCGTTGGTCTGGGTGAACACCGTGCCCGGCGCTTCCTGATTCTGGGCGTGGTTCTTGATGAGGGTCTTGGCAATCACCATAAACAGGGCCGCGGGCACCCCCTTGCCGGATACGTCGGCGATGACCACCGCCAGGTGGTCGTCGTCCACCAGGAAGAAGTCGTAGAAGTCGCCGCCCACCTCCTTGGCCGGGTTCATGGTGGCATACACGTCGAATTCCTCCCGCTCCGGGAAGGCCGGGAAAATTCTGGGCAGCATGTCCGCCTGGATCTGGGTGGCCACATTCAGCTCAGCGCCGATGCGCTCCTTCTCCGCCGTGACGGCGGTCAGGTCCTGGATGTACTCGTTGATCTCCAGCTCCATGGTTTTGATGGCCTCGGAGAGGGCCTGGATCTCGTCGCCGGTGCGGATGTTCAGCTTGGAAATGGCCGAACGCTCCTCTTCCTCTTCGCCCGCAGCCGCCCGGCGCCCCCCGGCGGAGGCGGAACGCCCCTCGCTGGTGCGGCGGTCGGACACATACTGCAGGGCGGCGCGGGCCATCTGATTGATGGGGAGTACAATCGTCCGATTGACCAGATGCAAAATCAGCCCGGCCATAATCAGCGCCACCACTGCAATCAGCAAAATCAATGTCTGTAAGAACTCCTGGGCGTCCCCCATGATCTCGTTCATGGAAATATCCACGAGCGCGACCCCGATCACCTCGCCGTCCGCATTTTCAATCGTAGCGCTTGCAGAGCACAGCCACCCATAGTCGGGATAGTTTGTAATGTACGCAGGCATGTCAAAATTTCCCGCCCGAAGCTGCTCCACCTGGTCCGCCTCTACATTGTCATAATCCCCGGGGATGCAGCTCTCTTCTGCACTGGCGTCCACAAGATACAGGTCCTTCATGGTGTTCAGTTCATGGTATCCCAAATACAGCGAGACAACCCCGTTATCTTCACGAAGCTGGTTGAGCAGCTCCAAAAGCTCCTGGTACTCCGGCATCCCGGTGATGTAATGGAATTCGGCATAGTAGGCCTCCAGTTCCTCCTGGGAAAACGCGCTCAGGTCAGGCGCGCCGCCGGTTTCATCGCAGATTCGCTGATACGTCTTTAATACTTCATCCGCCACCGCCTCTACCTGCCGCTTGTCCACAACAGATGCCGTAGATTTTGCAATGGATCCCGCCAGGCTCTCATAATAGTTCTGGAAGGAATTTGTATAGGTCAGATAGCTCAGCATGACAGTGCAGGTAGACAGTATCACAGTAAAAAGCAATACGACCAGGATAACCTTACTCTTCAGGGACAGCTTCATGTGTCAGTTCCTCCTATTTTCCAATTCGGACCATCAGGGAATTGAACCCCTGACTCTGGCGGTATAGGAATTCCTTTGCTTTCTTGCGAACAATCATCATTCCCACCGCATTCACATCCAAATCTTCAAAGAAATTGCTTACTCGCCCGCTTTTCAGGGAAAATGGATCGAATTTCACCGCATTATCAATAAAATGGAGCACAAATTCTCCATCCTCCTGGGCCGCCAGCGTGATGTGAATGCGGCCATCAACCGCTTTGCCCATGGCCTTTTGTAAAATGGACATTGCAATCTCCTCCACAGCCATGGTCACAAAATGGCCCTGCCGCTGGTCCGCCTGCCACCGCTCACAAAACTGGGTCACCTGCTCAAGCACCTGCCCGATCTGTTCCTCTCCTTCAATGGTGAGAGAGAGCCGGCGTTCCGGGGCCAAAACGCTCCGCTGATCTGCAAGAAAGCGATGGCAGGCCGCAAACACCAGCAGGGTGAGCAACTCCGTCAGCGGATACATAAACCAAATCCACCGGATACCAAGCTGCGACAGCAGCAGCGTACACGGTATCAAAATGAAAAAGCTGCGCAGAGAAGTAATCAAAAAAGCTGAAACCACCTCTTCCTTCGCCTGGTAATAGCTTTCCAAAATGGTGTTTACCCCTGTGAAGCCCGCTCCAATGCAAAAGATTCGGAGCGCCCAGGCGCCGGATTGTCTCAATTCCTCCGCAATACCGAAGATCCAGCACACTTCTTTTGCAAATAGAAAGACAACCACTGCGGCTGCACATCCTGCAAGCAATCCCCACCTCAGAGACAGCACGCGAACTCGGCGGGCATCTTCCTCGCTGCCCTCTCCTGCGAATGTACTGACCAAAGGCTGAGCCGCCTCCGCCGTTCCATTGAATAAGTACAAAATCAGGAAGGATGCGCTGTAGACCACACTAAAAATTGCCACGCCGTCTTCTGTCCCCTGCCCCATCAGCAGCCGGTTGACCAGAAGGAAAAAGGCCAAACGGAACAGGTGCTGCACGGATGTGGAAAATCCGGTTCGGAAACAGGAGAGCACCTCCGCCCACTCCATTTTTACCGGCTCCAATTTCAAAATGTGCCCTTTTTCAAGAATTCCAGGTAAATAAATCAGGATCGCCACTCCAGAACCGATCACCGTCGACGCGGCAGCCCCGACCGTTCCCAAATTCAGCACCAGAACCAGGAGTATGTTCAGCGAGAAATCAACCATATTTCCCACAAAGAAGCCGATTGACGCCAGGCGCTCCCGATTGTCATTGCGCAGAAAATTGGATAAGATCACATTCAGCATCAAAATCGGAGAACCTGCCATCAGAACTCGGGCATAAGAACCGCAGGCCGAGTACAGGGCCCCGTCACTCGGCACAGTTCCCAAAATTTTCAGCATGAATTGCGGGAAAAGATTGGCCAGCAGCCCCATTCCCATTCCAAGGAATACTGCCGCAGATACAATCCGGTTAAAGCACTGTACGGCCTCCTCCGCGCGTCCATCGCCCAATTTTTGCGAAAAACGCACGCACCCGCCAATTCCCAGTCCATCCATGACCGCGTTGATCAGCATAAACAGCGGTAAACACAGATTGGTTGCGGCCAGTCCCACTTCACCCATCCTCTGCCCCAATACGATGGAATCCATCATATCCGCCAGAGCAAATCCCACAGACGAAAACAGCGATGGGACCAACAGGCGGCAAAACATACGGGAAATGAAGTAGTCCTTCTCTCTCCTGATCACTTCAATTCGGCCTCCCAAATTTCATTGAATGCGATTGGGCGCATTTTCCGCTTTACCATTCGGATCCCCGGAATCCCCAAATCTTCCTCTAAGTTACAGTACAGGAACCTGTCCTGGTACTGTCTTAAAAATTCCCGCATGGCAAAATATACCGTGTAATTCGGTGCGCCCGGCACACACTTTCCCACCACCACATCCATTGTTACAGCATCAATGGGAAAGCCCGCATACATGGCAACCGGCTTTTCGTCGAGATATAAAATGCTGCCGAAAATATTCAATTCATTGCGCTTCTGCAGCGCCGTCTCGCTCACGATTCTGTCCTCTACATTCCCGTCACTGACATGGTGCGCCACTTCACGCCACTGACGCAGAACACTTTGCGCATCGTCAATGGTTGCGTCAGAAATCGGCTGTACCTTCACACCGTATTCCCGCTCCAGATGGCGGATTTTTTTCCGAACCTCCGAATACTGACTCCCCTCCATCGCCAAGTAATCGGAAATCCTGCAGATATACTCGTCAGACTCCTCCTCCCTGCGCACCTTCCAGCGATCCGGAAAGTGACGGATCAGCCACTGCACATCGCCGGGGCGCAGGTAACACAGGGAAAAATGGGCGGTATCCATCCCGCCGCGGATGAACCGATTTATTTTTTCTTCATCACCGCAGGGGAAAAACCATGAATTGCTGCCCCGGCTGTCAATTTTTACAGCAAAAAAATCATCTTCCATGTATAAAGACAGCCCCATTTCCTTCTGCCACAAATATAGCGAAGGAAACGCATGCGCACTGAGATTATGTCCAAACCTCGCCCGGATCCGCTCAATGTTGGATTGATCCGACAATTCAACGCTTCGGCACAGCCTCTTCTCTTGGAACGGCCCCTCTTTTTTTGTGTCTGTCAGCATAGATCATGCCTCAATCGTCAAAATATCCACAAACCCTGTCACCTCAAAGACTTCCATGATGGTCTCGTTCACATGGCGCACCACCATCTGTCCCTGTTTGTTCATCCGTTTCTGGGCGCCCAGGATCACCCGCAATCCCGCCGAAGAGAGGTAGGCCAGCTGCTGCAGGTCCAGGGTCAGCTGCGTCACCCCGTCCAAAGACGCGGACAACTCCGCCTCCAGCTGGGGCGAGGTCGTAGTATCCAGCCGGCCCTCCAGCTGGAGGGTCAGCGCGCTGCCGTTCCGGGTAGTTGTGATCGTCATTGTTTTTTACCTCATTTCCTAATTTTGTGTGATATGCACCGAAATTTATACAATTCTCCCATATCGCTTGTCTGTCAATTTTGTGCGTTCTGTCAACTATATTGCAGCCATGCAGCGGCATGGCTGCCGCCCTGGATTCAAAGGTATTTTGTAAGCGTCAAAATGTTGTTCCCGCCTGAATACACATAATCCGCCGCGTCCATGGAGCGCTTCACCATCAAAATCCCAAGCCCTCCAATATTCCGCTCCTCCGCGGACAGGGTAATATCCGCATCCTTTTTGGCCAGGGGATTGAACGGGACGCCGCCATCCACAAACTGAACCTGAATCCGCAGCGGGTCCTGCTCCACCTGACAGCGAATCAGGGCCCACCCCGTCTGATCCGGGGGATATGCGTAGTGAGCGATGTTGACAAAGATCTCCTCCACCGCCACGTCCAGCTGCGCCCGGGTCCGCTCTGTGTAGGGGAACCCCCTCAGCTGATCCAGGACAAACTTCTGCACCGGCTCCAGCTGGTCCAGCTTCGCCGGAAAATATTGTTCCGCCATAACCTCATCTCCTCGCCTGGTGTTTTCCGGCTGTCCCCCCGGAGGGCTCCGCCTCCAGCTGCTTTGTCACGGTGATCACGTCCATGCTGTCCCGGCTCTCAAAGGTCACCCGCTGGGTATTTTGGACCACATACTCCGCCGCCCGGGCCGCAGAATCCCCCTGCGCGGACTTCAGCGGGTCTTTTGCCCCCATGGGGCCCTTCAGCCGGAGCACCATCAGATTCTCTCCCTCCGGCATGGCGCACTGGGCCAAAAAGCGGGCGTCCGGCTCCGCCTGCTGGCAGCACAGGACAAACAGCTCGTCGGCCAGCACCGCCGCCTCCGCCAGGCGGCGGCCGGTAAAGCCGTTGGCCTTCAGCTGGCCCCGGAGAAAGTCCAGCAGCTTCTGCTCCCCCTCCGGGCCGGCGGTGAGCACGCAGTGGGCCATGGCCCGGTCCCGCCGGCGGTACTCCAGGGTCAGCATGGCATAGCCGTCCACCTGCACCCGGCTGGAGTAGGCCGCCGCCTCGTCCCGGACAAATTCCAGCTGCCGCTCCAGATCCAGGGCCCGGCTCTCGCTGAGGTTCAGGGCCGCCCGGAGCTGCTCCTCGGAAAAGGCCCTGCCCTGCTCGTCCTGGATCTCTCCCAGGCCCCGGGTGTGGAAGAACATCCGGTCCCCCTGGTGCAGCTCCAGTTCCAGCACCTGATAGACCACATTCTCATTCTGTCCCAGCGGAGCGTAGGGGGGGGCCTGGACCCACTCGTACCGGTCCTGGCTCCGCATCAGCAGGGGGACCTCCTGCCCGGCGTTGATACAGGAAAATTTCCCCGTCATGCCGTCCAGCACCCCCACCAGGGCGTGGAGCACAAAGGTGCCGCTCATCTCGTGGAGCTGGCTGTTGGCCGCCGTCATGGCCGCCGCCAGCGGGAGGCCGGAGCGCAGCTGGCTCTTGATGGCCGTCTGAGCCATGACCGTGTAGAGGGCCTGGGGAATCCCCTCCCCCGGCACCGCCCCGATGATCACGCACAGGCGGTCCTGATCCAGCATGAAGTAGTCGTAGAAGTCGTACTCCACCTCCCGGCCGGAGCACAGCAGCCCCCGGACGGCAAACTCATACCCCTGCTCCCGCCGGGGCAGCTCCTTGGGAAGCATGGAGCTGTTGAGCTCGTTGGCCAGCTGCAGCTCGATCTCCAGCTTCTGCTCCCGGACGGCCAGTTCCTTCTGCTCAAAGTTGTTCAGGTCGATCTCCACCAGCATCATCCGGAAGGCGTCGGAGAGGGTGCGCAGCTCGTCGTGGCTCTTGATCTTCACCTTGGTAAAGGTGGACTTGTCCTCGCCCCCCTCATAGTCCTGGGCCGCCTTGGTCAGAAGCCGGATGGGCTGAATGAAGCTGCGCCGGATCACCAGCATGTACGCCGCGATCAGCACCGCCGCCAGCACCGCCAGCAGTACGCCGGTCCCCAGCAGGAAATCCCGCTGGGCCTGGACCGCCGGCTCCATGTCCAGCTCCGCCACCACGTAGGCGCAGGCGGTGCCGTCCGTCCGGTACACCGGGGCGGCCGTCATCATCCTCCAGCCCAGCTCCCCGTCCTGCCAGGTCACCGGGTCCACGGTCCCGCCGGCGCGCATGTCGTCCAGCGCCCCTGCCAGGGAGCCCTCCAGCGGCCGGACATCCCCCAGAGAGGCGGTCCCCTCCGTGTCCGCCTCGCCGGTGCTGAACAAAACCAGCGCTCCGTTCTCCTGGGGGCGCACCACATCCAGGCGGGCCACGCCCCCCTCCCTGGCCGCAGCCACCAGAGCGTCCCGGAGCTCCCCATACCGCTCGTCCTCCAATCCGCCCTGGGCATAGCCTTCCAGCTCCTCCGGGTCCAGCTGGCTGGCAAAGGTCCGGGCGATGCTCTCGCCAAACTGGCCATAGAGGGCCCTGGTGTCTCGGCAATAGACATAGTAGCCTGCGGCCAGAGCGGCGGCGCTCAAAATCAGGCTCACCAGCAGCAACATCAGCAGCAGCTTTTTTCCCAGGGTAAAGCTTGTATTCCGTTTCAAGGGCGGTCCACCTCGTTTCCCTTCCTGCAGCCCCCGTCAGGCCGGGGCCGGTTCAGCCGTCCAGCAGGTCCGCGTACTCCCGCAGCTCCTCCCGGACCACTACGATCTCATTTTTCTTCATCTCTCCCACCGCAGCGCGCAGCAGGTGGGACATTCCGATGCTCTGCCCCTCCAGAGCCGCCAGAAAGGCGGCGGAGAGGACGATATTCTTGATGTGTCCGCCGGACAGCTCGAACTTCTCCGCCAGAAAGGCCCAGTCGATGTCGTCGGACAGGGGGGCCTGCTGGGGGATGGTGCGGCGGTAGATCTCCTCCCGCATGGCCGCGTCCGGGAAGGGGAAGCGGACCACATAGGTGATGCGCCGCATGAAGGCCTCGTCGATGTTGCCGATCAGGTTGGTGGCCAGGATGCACACCCCGTCGTACTCCTCGATCTGCTGGAGGAGGTAGGCCACCTCCACGTTGGCGTTTCGGTCGTGGGCGTCCTTCACCTCGCTGCGCTTGCCGAAGAGGGCGTCGCACTCGTCGAAGAAGAGGACGCAGTTGGACCGCTTGGCCTCGGTAAACACCGCCTGGAGGTTTTTCTCCGTCTCCCCGATGTACTTGCTGACGATCTGGGAGATGTTGATTTTATACATCTCCATGTTCAGCTCATTGGCGATTACCTGGGCGCACATGGTCTTTCCGGTGCCCGGGGCCCCGGCGAACAGGATGGACAGCCCGCGCCCGTAGGCGATCTTCCGGTCGAACCCCCAGCCGTAGTAGACCTGGTGCTGAAATTTGATGTGTCCGCAGGCGTGCTGGAGGAGTTTTTTCTGGTCCTCCGGCATCACCACGTCGTCCCAGTGGAAGGCGGGGCGCACCCGGCTGGCCAGATCTCCCAGCTTGTGGACCACCTGCCGGTAGCAGCACTGGTGCATCTCCCGACTGGAGATGGCCCCCTCCCCCCTGAGTTTGGTCAAGCCCGCCGCCTGCCGGCAGGCCAGTTCAATCTGCCGGGGGGAGAACCGGAATTTGGCGGCCAGCTCCTCCACGGTCAGGCCGTCTCCCAGCTCCGCCTCCCCCAGGAAAGCCTGAAACAGGGCGATGCGCTCCTCCTCCGTGGGGTCGGGCACCTCCAGCTCCACCGTCAGGCGGCTCAGGCGGGCCCGGATGGGCAGCTGGGACAGGAGAAACAGCTTCTCATGGGCGGGCTCCTGGTCCAGGATTCCCTGGAGCAGCTTTTCCTCCGCCGGGAGCAGCTTCCCCTCGACGTCCGTCCGCTCCATGTGGGACACGCACAGGCAGGCCCCCGTCAGCCGGGCCACCAGCACCCCCTCCTGGGCCAGCTCCTCCGGCCGCTCCCCGTCCAGGGAGACAAACACGCAGCGCTGTTTTTCCCGCGCCATCAGGTGCTCCACCTGAAAGCGCTTGCCCGTGCCCGGCCCCCCTGTGAGGCAGATGACCCGCTCCCCCGGCTCCCGGAACAGCAGATCCAGGCGGCGGGCTGCCTCCTGGCCGATGACCAGGGGGCCGGAGGGGGCCTCCCCCGCCCCGTCAAAGATCCGCAGTCCGGGCATGGGGGCCACCGTCCCGGTGCTGAGAAACTCCAGCACCGAGGGGCGCAGCACCAGCTGCCCGGCCGCCAGGCGCTCCCGGTCAAAGAGGCTGGTAAACTTGTCCCGGCGGGCAAAGCGGGACAGGTACTCCTCCATGGTCCGCTCCAGGGGGAGGAACAGCTGGACCGCCAGGGCGGTGGTGGGGACCTTCTGGGTGATGTCGTCCTGAAGGTAGGCCAGCAGCTTCTCATACTTCTGATCCAGGGCGGCGGCGTAGGCGAGCACCAGACAGCCCTCTTCAAACTCCTCCAGCCCCAGCTCCCGGAACATGCGCAGCAGAGGGAATTCCGCCCTCGTCCGCTCCAGCCGGGCCCGGATGGTCACCTGGGAGGACTCCAGCTGGGCGGCCTCCCCCCCGTCCAGCTGGGCGGCCAGCCCCAGCTGGGCCGCCTTCACCAGGTTGTGCTCAAACTCCTCCCGGCTGACCACCAGCCCCATCATGTTCCGCATGTCGTTCTTGGGGCCCAGCCACTGGTGGTGCTCGTAGAAGAAGTAGATGCGCAGGTCCAGCCAGGCGAACAGGTCGTCCATCAGCTCCCACTGGTTCTCATAGCCCCGATTCAGTTTTTCATAGGAAACGTCCCGCAGGTCGTACTCCTCCATAGCCAAGCCCTCCTCTCTGCCGCCGGTCCGCGCTTACGGCACCTTCACCGTCATGGCCGGGGTCACGGTCACCTGGATCACGCCCCCGTAGGAACAGGTCAGCTTGCTGGTGCTGTTCAGCAGGGGCCGCTTGCACACCGTCACCGTGGGACAGCCCGGGGCCCAGGCCACCGTGGCGGGGACGCAGGGCATGGGGGTGAGCACCCCCATGGCCGCCGCGGTGGCCGACGCCACGGTGGGGTTGGCCGGGTTGGAGCACATGCCGAAGGTGGGCACGTTGCTGAGGGCCGCCCCATCCTGGATGGTGGCCGCCGGCATCTTGCAGATGGACACCGTCTGCTGGCTGGTCACCGTCAGGACGGCGGGGGCCGCCCCGAAGCTGCAGGTGCATGTCGCCGTTTGGACAACTGGATTTGCCATGGTACGCTCCTCTCAAAGCTGGATGGTGTGATGGTTCTCCCCCTGGGTCAGCTCCAGGCCGGCCAGAAGCTCCCCCTCCGGGCCGCACACCTCCACGGCGCAGGGCTCCCGGAAGGCGGCGGTGAGCACCCCCTCCCCGTCGGTGTGGTACCGCTGGGCGGGGAGGAGGGACCGGCTGCGGCTGTGGGGGCGGGCCAGGGGGGCGAGAAGCTCCCCCATCTCCTCCTCCAGGGCCCGCAGCAGTACGATCTCGCTGTTTTTGCCGTCGGAAATCAGGTAGGTCCCCGGGACGGCGGGGGCCGCCGCCCCCTTGGCAAACAGACGCAGGCTGGCGCTCCCCGCCTCCGCCTTGGTCTGGGCGATCTTCAGTTCGGTCTGCCCGGGGGCGGCCAGCCACAGAATCCGCCCGGCGGCGGGCGCGCCCCCCTCCGTCACCGTCAGGGTCAGCCGGATCATGTCCCGCTGGAGGGGGTAGCCCCTTCCCGGCTTCATGGTCACATCCAGCTCCTGGGTGTCCCTTCCGGCGGAAAACTCCACCCACTCCTCCTGATAGCCGGGGCAGCGCAGGGACAGGCGGTGGGGCCCGGCGGGCAGGTCGGTGAGCACCAGATACCCCCCCGGCTTGGCCGTGGGGCGGCACCGGGCCCCGTCCAGATCGCACTGCAGGCGGGAGCCCTCCAGAATTTTTCCGGTAAACCCGTCCCGTACCCGGCACACGGCGCTGACGTGAATTCGGATCATGCTTTCTCCTCCCGGGCCTTGTGCCCTGTGGAAATGGTGACGTCGGTGACCCGGCTGAACCGGCGCTCCCGACGGGAGTCGATCTCCACCCCGGTGAGCAGCACCACAAAGGACAGCTTATAGGCGGTGGAGGTGTTGTTCCAGATCTTCAGCAGCTGGTCCTGGGGCGTTTTCTCCAGCACCACCCGGATCGTGGCGTTCTGCTCCGCCAGGGAGCCGCTCAGATACTGGGCGTCGATCACCGGGTGGTCCTTGAGCACCTGGAGGGCGGCCCCGACCATGCGGTACTGGTCGGCCTCCCGCAGCTGCACCGGGGCCTTGGAGTGGGCCGTCACCAGAAAGCGCAGGTTGTACCGGGTGGGCCGCAGCCGCTCGGTGTTCTGTCCCACCTGGTAGTAGCCGCTCTGCACCCCCTGGGTGTCCTCCTCCACCTGGTAGAGGTAGAGGGTCAGCTGGTTATTCTCGCTCTCATGGGGAGAACACAGGGCAATGAGCTCCCGGTTGCTGATGGGCTCCGGCGTCAGATTGTCCCGCAGCAGCTCCACCAGGGAGCTGCCCGCCTCCACCAGCGCGGTATAGTCCGCCATAGCACCCCACTCCTTTCCGAAATCATGCTGTTATCTCTCAGGCCGCCGGCTCCGTCTGGGCGGTCTGCTCCTCCTGCTGGGCCTGCTCCTCCTGGATGGCCTGGGCGGCCTCCTGCTCCTGCTGCTCCCGCTCCTCCTGGGCCGCCTGGGCGGCCTCCTGTCCCCGGAGGATCTCGCTCTGGAACAGCGTCCCGAAGGTGTCCGGCATCCAGTCATAGGTCTCCGCGATCCAGCCCCCCGACAGGGTGTTGAGCTGGTTGGCCTGCTTGGTAAAGGTCCCGATGGCCTGACACAGACCGGCGGCCGCCTCGTTCTGGGCGCACTGGGCGCTGTACAGCGCCTCCTTGGTGCCGGAGCCGGTGGCGTAGGCCTGGGTCTGGGTCTCCACTTCGGAGGCGGCCTGGGTCACGCTCTCCCGGGCGGACCGGATGGACTCATAGGCCATGCTCAGATCCAGCACCGCCGACTTGACCTGCCGCTCCAGGGCGGCGGTATCCACCTCATACTGCCCGGCGGCCGCCGCCTGGGCGTACTCCACCGCCGCCGTCACCAGGGCGGAGGCGTCCAGTTCCACCGGGTCAAAGGTGATCAGCACCTTTTGCAGGTCATAGTCCTCCGGGTCCAGCTTGCACAGCTCCTGGATGGTCAGCCGCGCCTGCTCCTGACCGGTCTGGTACTGGGCCAGCTGCCGGTCCAGCTCGTCCAGCTGGGCCTGGGCGCTGTCCACCGCCTCCTGGGTGCCCGTCCCCCGCTGCAGCTGGGTCTGGGCGGAGGCCAGGTTCTGCTCCAGCATGGGCTGGCTGCCCTCCAGGGCGGCGGTCATCTCCCGGTACATGTAGTAGTCGGTCAGCGCGTCCACCAGCTCCTGACCGTCGTCCGCGGTGAGCATCAGCCCCACCAGCCGCTCCACGTCCCCCAGTCCGGAGGCGGCGGAGCTGCCGCTTCCGCCGGAGGAGCCGCTCCCCGCCGCCTCCAGGGCGGCCAGCAGGGAGTCCAGCCGCTCCTGGGCCTGGGACACCGACTCGTCCACCACGGTTCCGTCGGGCAGGGTCATGTCCCGGCTCCAGCTGATCTCCTCGGGCGCGCCGTCCTCCTCCTGGCTGAGCAGGACCATGGCGCAGTCCTCATAGCGGTACTGGCTCTGGAACCAGTCGCCTCCCACCGTGCCGTCCGCCTGGTAGGCCGCCCCCTGGGCCCGGGTCACCTGGGGGGTCTCCTCCTGGTCCCGGGCCGCCCACAGGTCGGCCTCGCTCAGGCTTTCCCAGGGGATCAGCTCCCGGTGGGGGGAGTCCTCCTCCGGGGCGAGCCAGAGGCGGTACACCTGGGACTCGCTCTCCCCATGCTGATAGCTGCACAGGGCGGTGAGGCCCAGCTCCTGGTTGACGATCAGGAAGCTGTCCCCCCGGTCGGTCTCGGTGAGCCCGGCCTCTCCAAAGGCCTCCCGCAGCTCCCCGGCGGTGAGGCCCAGCAGCCACGCCCCGTCCAGGGTTCCCCGGCTGAACTCGCCGGCATAGATCACATCTCCGCTCTCGGCGTAGAGGGTGCCGTAGCCGTCCACAGCCAGCTCGGTCAGGCCGCCCTCGTACCACAGCTTGCCGTCCTGGTACCACTGGATGGAGCCGTCCGGCTGTCCGGCGGCAAATTCGCCCCGGATCTGATCGCCGTCCTCCAGGTAGAGGGTGCCGCTGCCGTCGTAGAGGCCCTGGGCGAAGGAGCCCCGGTAGAGCACGTCCCCGTTCTCCCGGTACGCGGTGCCCTCCCCCTCGTAGTGGCCCTGGGCAAAGGAACCGGTGTAGGCCCGCTCGCCGCTGGGGTAGTAGGCGGTGCCGTCCCCCTCCTGGAGGCCGGCCGCAAAGTTCCCCCGGTAGGCCAGGGCGCCGTCCTCATACAAGCTCCCCATGCCCTCGTACAGGCCGTTGGCAAACTCCCCCTCGTAGACCAGCACGCCGCCCTCATAGCAGGAGCCGTCGCCGCTGCGCACCCCGTCCACAAAATTGCCCTCGTAGATGAGCAGGCCGTCCTCGTCATACTCCCGGCCCTGGCCCTGGAGCAGGCCGTCCTCCAGGGTCCCGCTGTACATGGGGTTCTCCTTGGCCTCGTCGTAGTAGACCACCACCCGGCCCGACCAGCTGTCCAGATCCCCGTCCTCCTGCCAGAAGTGGGCGGTAAAGAAATGGCTGAGGAGGAAGGGCCACACCACAAAGTAGATCAGCAGGGCGGCCACCACCAGCCCCACCGCCAGCAGGATCAGAAAGGACTTGGACACAAACAGACGCTGAGTCTCGATGTAGTCCTCCCGCTTGGTGGGCTTCTTCACCGCCGTGGCCGCCCCCTGGAAGGAGGTGGAGGCCACCTTGGTGGCATACCGGGAGACGTTGGTGATCCGGCGCCCATAGGCCCCTATCCGGGTCACCTGCCGGGTGAAAAAGGCCCGGATGGTGCGGAAAAAGATCCCAAACGATCCGGTGATTTGTCGCAACAGAAAGCTAAACAACGGAAATCCCCCTATGTATCATCTTCCGGGCCTATGCCTTGCATGAAAACCTGGCACATTTCCGATTTCCAAAGCAAGGTCTAGCGCCCGAACACGCCCAGCTGGCTGAGCAGGCTCAGCCCCACGCACACCACCGCGATCAGCACGATGGCCAGTACCACGGCTACCGCGATCAGCAGCTTCTGCTGCCGCGTCAGGCGGCTCGGTTTCTTCGGCTTCTTGGGTCTGCTCTTTTTCGGCGTCCCGCCCGCCGGATGCTTTCCGTTTTCTCTATCCACTGTCTCTCTATCCTTTCAATGCGTCCCGCGCCTCAATGGTGGCGTGGTGCACAGGGTTTCCCATTTCGGTCATCTCTTCGATGGTCATCTCCAGGCCCATCAGCAGGCCCTCGTCCAGGTCTTTATAACACACAGCGCGGAGTTTGTCTACCCCCGGAAAATTCCGGGAGGGCTCGATATAATCCGCCAGATAGATCACTTTTTCCAGCAGGGTCATGTGGGCATGGCCCGTGGTGTGCCACCAGATGGCGTTGTAGATTTCATCGTCCACACCGAACACGTCCCGGGCGATGGCCGCGCCGGTCTTGGCGTGGAGAAGCTTCAGGGCCTTCTGCTCCAGCTCGTCCAGCTGGATGCCGTACCGGCCGCACAGTTCCAGCTGCTCCTCCATGTTCAGCTTTTTTGTGCAGTCGTGCAGCAGTGCCGCTACCCGGGCCTTCTCCACATCGGCGCCGTACCGCTCCGCCAGACGGATGGCCTCCTGCTCCGTGCCCAGCACGTGGGGGATGCGCTTGTTTTTCAAATAACTCAGAGCTATCGGCCGCAGCTCCCGCAGGGGCAGGCGCTTCAAATCCGCCCGGGTGCCGTACAGTCCCTCCCGCAGGATATAGCCGTACACCGCCGGAGGCAGGAGATTCACGCCCTCTCCCTTCGCCAGCATGGTTCGCAGGTCTGTGGAGGACACATCCACCACGCCGGGGATGGTGAGGGTGAAGATCCGGGCCTGGGGATATGTCCGGTACAGATAGTCCCGCTGAACGGAGAACAGCTCCTCCGTGTCCGCCTCCGTTCGGCCGAAGGTGGCGATCCCCGCCAGGGACAGAATCTTCTCCGCTTCGTGCCAGGTCTGGATGGTGAGGAACATGTCCGTGCCCATCAGCAGCCACAGCTCGTCCTCCGGGTACCGCTCCTTCAGCTGGGCCAGGGTGTCGGAGGTATAGCTCCGCCCCGTCCGCTTCAGCTCCAGATCCAGTACCTGGACCCGGTCCCCCAGGCCCAGCTGCTCCCCCGCCAGGCGGGTCATCTCAAGCCGCTGTTCCGGAGTGGGGCTGCCCGCTGGCAGCGCCTTGTGGGGTGGCTCCCGGTCCGGGACCAGCAGCAGCAGGTCCAGCTTCAGCAGCTCGAATACCGCCCGGGCCGCGGTCACATGGCCCAGGTGGGGCGGGTTGAACGTCCCGCCGTAAACGCCGATCTTCATACGCGATTCCTCTTTATGGTTCAGATTTTTCCGCCGGAAGCTCCAACTCCATCTCGTCATCCGTGGCGGTGAAGCCATACCGCTGATACAGCGGGCGGCCCATGGCGGTGGTGTGGAGAGAAACCGTCAAACAGCCCCGCTCACAGGCCGCTGCCGTGAGGAGATCCAGCATCCGCCATGCGATCCCCCGGCCTCGGAAGGCAGGATCCGTCCAGATGTTCATGATATGGCCGGACAGACCCGCGGGATTGTGATAGGAGGGCATCTCCCGGCGGAGGTCCAGGCCGCCGGTGGCGGCCAGCCGCTCTCCCACCAGCGCCAGAAGCGCAATGTGGCTGCCGGACGCCAGGGCCTGGCGGTAGTAATCCCGGACCGCATCCGGCAGGCCATGCGGCAGCGCCGCCGTCTCCGAAAGGTGCCGGTAGGTCCGGATGGCCCGGAGGCGGCTCTCCGTCAAGAGCTCCAGATCCCCGATCCCGGCAGTGCGGAACGTCAGTTCCATCGGGCGCCTTCCCGGGTCACTGGGGGCGCTTCTTTGCCGGCTTCACCAGCTGGATGCGCTTCTCCCTGGGCTTGGAGTGGCTCTCCCGGTACAGCACGAACTTCGTGCCGATGACCTGCACCACCTCGCTGCGGGTGGCCTTGGCCAGCTCCTCCGCGGCGGTGCGGGCGTCGTAGTCGATATTGTTGTCCAGCACCCGGCCCTTGATAAGCTCCCGAGCCTCCAGTGCGTCATCCGCCTGCTTGATGAGGTTTGCCCCGATACCGTCCTTGCCCACCTGCAGGATCGTGTCGATGCTGTTTGCCAGGCCCCGCAGCTGGGCCCGCTGTTTGCTTGTCAGTTCCATGTATACTCCTTTATTCCGGGAAATGGCCCCGGTCTTTTTTATTTTTCGTCATGCCAAGTAGACTGCCGCAGCTTCTCCATAGACTCCTGGGCAATCCACTCTTCTGTATAGCCGCAGCTGCGGCAGACATACCTCTGAATTTTTGCATTTACAAAAAACCGATGGGAAAAGAATTGTACAGCCCCGGCTCCACTGCCAGCAGGTCCGCGCTGCCGCATTTGGGGCAGCGTCCGGTCGTTTTCACCGCAGTTCCCTCCTCATCAAAGGTAGACGGTTATTTTTTCAAATAAGTTGCCAGTTTCTCCGAAAATGCCCGCAGAGCTTTTCCTCTATGGGAGATGGCGCCCTTCTCCTCTGCCGTCAGCTGGCCGAAGGTCCTGCCCTTCTCCGGCACCAGGAACACCGGGTCGTAGCCAAATCCCGCCGTCCCCATGGGGGCAAAGGCGATGGCACCGTCGCACCGGCCCTCCGCCGTCAGCTCGTCCCCGCCGGGAAAGGCGCAGGCGATGGCGCAGGCGAAGTGGGCCGCCCGGGTAGTCTGTCCCCGCATGTTCTGCAGCAGCAGGGTATACCGCCCCCGGTCGTCCAGCTCCTCCCCGCCGTAACGGGCGGAATACACGCCGGGTCCTCCGTTCAGGGCGTCCACACAGAGACCGGAGTCGTCCGCGATGGCGGGCAGCCCGCTGGCCGCGCAGATGGCCTTGGCCTTCAGCATGGCGTTTTCCACAAAGGTGGTGCCGGTCTCCTCCACGTCTACGGAGATTCCCACGTCTGCGGGGCTCACCACTTCCACCCCCAGTCCGGAGAGGATATCCGCCATCTCCTTCAGCTTGCCGGGGTTATGGGTCGCCAACACGAATTTCATACCGTCTCCTCCTTTTCCGCCGCACGGTCCAGACGCTTGTTCCGGATGGTCAGCACCAGGTCGATGGTGACCATGGTGATATCCAGGATGTAAAAAGCCGCCACATAGGTGACATTTCCACTGATGAACTTCCCCGCCAAGCCGCAGAGATAGCCCACGATGATGCACACCTCAAACCATAGGCTCTTGCCCTTTGCAGTACGGGAGCGCACGGACTTTGTGATGTTGAAGGGCTAGGACAGGCCGAAGCAGATCAGCATAATCATCTCGAATACCTGCGCCACGGAAACCATCTCCTTCTTTCAATTTGTGGTTTTATCGCTTCAAAATCTCCCGCTGGAGCTTCAGCAGCTCCCGGTTGCCCTTGGCGCACAAGCGCACCAGCTCCTGTTGCTCCTGGGGTGTGAAGGCCCGGCCCTCGCCGGTGCCCTGGAGCTCGATGATCTCCCCCAGCTCATTCATCACACAGTTCAGGTCCACCTGGGCACGACTGTCCTCGCTGTACTGCAAATCCAGCATAAGGGTCTCCCCGACGATTCCCGCAGACACCCCGGTGACGAAATGCCGGATGGGATTGGAGGCCAGCACGCCCTCCTCCACCAGCTTCCGGCAGGCCAGGGCCAGCGCCACAAAGCCGCCGGTGACGGATGCGGTGCGGGTTCCGCCGTCGCCCTGGAGCACGTCGCAGTCGATGGTGATGGTATGCTCCCCCAGCTTCGCCAGGTCCACGGCGGCCCGGAGGGAACGGCCCACCAGCCGCTGGATCTCTGCGCTGCGGGGCGAGAGCTTCAGCTTGGCGATGTCCCGCTTGCTGCGCTCCCGGTTGGCCCGGGGCAGCATGGAGTACTCCGCTGTCACCCAGCCGGTGCCCTCCGGCACATGGGGCGGCACCCGGTCCTCCACGCTGGCGCAGCAGAGAACCATGGTGTTGCCGCACTGGATGAGACAGCTGCCCTCCGCGAATTTTACGAAATCAGGGGTGATTTTGATCGGGCGCAGCTCGTCAAACGCCCGTCCGTCTTGTCTGGTCATGGTATGCGCTCCTTTTCATTTTCCCCGCAGAGAGGACTGGATCGCCGCGAACGCACGGTCATAGTCATCCCTGTGAACATAGATGGTGTAGGTCAGGACGCTGTCCTGTACAGCAGTCGGAGCGGCCCCCTGCTGCGGCGGGCAGCCGCGGCGTATAGGCCCCGGGTCCTGGTGCCGCTGGAGAGCCCGGCATCTGAAAGCGCCCCGCGGATCAGAAAGTACATCTGCTGCGACGACACAGAGATCAGTTTTCTCCGATTCCAAATGGTGATCCTTGTCTCTCTGCTGCCGCTCAAATAATGGCCTCCACATATTCCTTCGCGTCGAAGGGCTTCAGGTCGTCCACCCCCTCGCCCACACCGGCCAGCTTCACCGGTACGCCCAGCTCCTTGGCGATGGCGATGACGATGCCGCCCTTGGCCGTGCCATCCAGCTTCGTCAGCACGATGCCGGTGAGTCCTGCGGCCTCCTTGAACTGGCGGGCCTGGATCAGGCCGTTTTGTCCGGTGGTGGCATCCAGCACCAGCAGCGTCTCCCGTGCGGCGCCGGGGCATTCCCGGTCGATGATCTTGGAGAGCTTGGCGAGCTCCGCCATCAGGTTAGCCTTGTTGTGGAGGCGGCCGGCAGTGTCGCACAGCACCACATCCACCCCTCTTGCCTTGGCAGCCTGCAGGGCGTCGAACAGCACCGCGCCGGGGTCAGCCCCCTCGTGCTGGCGCACAAGTTCGCAGCCGGCCCGCTCCGCCCAGATCTGCAGTTGGTCCGCCGCTGCGGCCCGGAAGGTGTCCGCCGCGCAGAAGAGGACCCGCTTGCCCTCGCTTTTCAGCTGATAGCCCAGTTTGCCGATGGACGTGGTCTTGCCTACGCCGTTGACGCCGATGAACAGCACCACAGCAGGCCGGGTCGAGAGATCCAGCTCCGTGCCGCCCACGTCCATCTCCTCCGCCAGAATGTCCCGGAGGGCGGCCTTGACCGCCTCCTGGTCCTGGAGCTTCTCCTTCCGGACCCTCGTGCGGAGTTTTTCCACGGCGTCCAGCGCCGTGTCCATGCCCAGGTCCGCCAGGATCAGCGTCTCCTCCAACTCCTCGAAAAAGGCCTCGTCCGCCTCGGAGAAGCCGGAGAAGAGATTTGTGGTGATCTTTTTCAGCTTGTCAAAAAAGCCCATGGTATCCTCCCAAATCGGAAATCAGCGCCGGAGAGGTTTATCCCAGTCCAACCTGTTTCCGCAGTATTTGCAGTATTCGCCGGGAAAAAGCGGCAGATGTGCCCCGCACTCCGGGCAGCGGATCACGAACAACTGGATCGCAAGGCCCGCCGCCAGCAGCAGTCCCCCGATCACGCCCGCCTCCGGTACAAATACGGTCCTGCTGAGGAACTGCAGAACAAATCCCGGGACTAGCAGGATAACGCTCAGGATCGTCCATCTGCGCAGTGTCATGAGATCGTCCTCCCAATCGCTTCAAATCCTCTTGCGCCGGGTCGCCGTTCACTCCACTTTCTTGCCGCAGTATGGGCAGGTCTTATCCGGTCGGAGCTCCCGAACGGACTTTCCGCAGTGGGGGCAGCGCAGCAGCCACCACACTAGCCCCAGATCCAAAAGGAAAATCAGCAGCCCTGCATAGGTCATCCATCCGCCCCGGAAGATAAGGAGGCCTGCCAGCAGGCCCACCCAGATGATCAGTATCTGTTTATGCTTGCGCTTCATGGATTCCGCTCCTTATTTGATCTTCAGCTCTTTCGCCATGTCATTCAGATTGATGGTCAGGATCTTGCTCACGCCCTGCTCCTGCATGGTGACGCCATAGAGGACGTCGGCCTCCTCCATGGTTCCCCGGCGGTGGGTGATGACGATGAACTGAGTCCGGCCTGCCAGCGTCCGCATATAGCGGGCGTAGCGGGTGACGTTGGCGTCATCCAGAGCCGCCTCGATCTCGTCCATCACGCAGAAGGGCGTTGGATGGACTTTCAGAATGGAGAAATACAGCGCGATGGCCACAAAGGCCTTCTCGCCGCCGGACAGCAGGGAGATGGTCTTGAGGGTCTTTCCCGGCGGCTGGGCCTTGATCTCGATGCCGCAGCCCAGGATGTCCTCCTCGTCCTCCAGTTCCAATCTGGCCGTCCCTCCCCCGAAGAGCTCCTGGAAGGTGGTCTGGAAGCTCTCGGACAGCAGCTTGAACTGCTCGGCGAAAATCTTGGTCATCTCCTCCGTGATCTCGCCGATGATGTTCTGCAGCTCGCCCTTGGCCTTCTCCACATCGTTGCGCTGGTCCGTCAGGTAGGTGTAGCGGGTGTTCACCCGCTGGAACTCGTCGATGGCCCCGATGTTTGGGGTGCCCAGGGCGGTGATGTCCCGCTTCAGCTCCCCGATCCGCCGGTTGGCCTTGGGCACGCTCTCCAGCTCGATCCGCTGTGCCTGGGCGTCGGAGTGGGAGAGTTCGTAGTGTTCCCACAGCCGGTCCAGGATCTGCTTTTCCTCCATGGCGGAGGTGGCCCGCTTCTGGTCCAGCTTGGCCACCGCCCGCTCCAGGTTCAGCAGGTTCTCGTTCATCTCCTGGCCCGCCCGGTTCTTGGCAGTCCGCTCCGCCTCCAGGGCGTTCTTCTCCTCTGTGATGGCGGCCAGCCGCTGCCGGAAGGCCGCGCCCCGGCCCGCCAGCTCCTCCAGCGCCGTCTGCAATCCGGCGATCTCTTCCTCCGCGGCGGCGATGTTTCGGCGGTAGGTCTCCGCCATCTGTTCCTTCTGCTCCCGGTCACCAGAGAGATCCGCGCACAGCGCCCGCAGGTCCGCGGCGCTGCGGACTGTGGCCTCCCGCTCGGCCGCCAGGGCAGCCAGATCGCTCTTTCTGCCGCTGATCTCCTCGGCCAGGGCACCGGATTTCTCCAGCAGCTCCGATTGGCCGGAAAGAGCCGCCTCCGCCTGGGCCCGCGCGTCCGCGGCGGCGGATTCCTGTCGGTTGATCTCCACCTGGGCGGCGGCAGACCGGGCGTCGTTGTCCGTCAGCCGTCCGGCCAGACTCTCCAGCTCGCCGACGAGGTTCTCCACGCTCTCCTCCAGGGAGCGCAGCAGGAGATCATATTGTCCCCTGATGCCCTCCAGCCGCAGGACCTCGTCCTCTGCGTGGCGGCGCTGGGCCTCCGCGGTCTCCAGCTCGTATTGGGCGGCGGCCAGTTCCCGGGCGGTATCCTCCTCCGCCTGCTTTGCCTCCGCCAGCTTTGCCTGCATGGCAGCGGTCCGGGCGGTGAGCTGCTCCAACTCCGCGGACCGGCTCAGTACACCGGCGGACCGGCTGGTGCTGCCGCCGGTCATGGAGCCGCCCCGGTTAATGACTTGGCCGTCCAGCGTCACGATCCGGAAGGCGTTGCGGTACTTCCGGGCCATGGCGATGCCGCAGTCCAGGTCCTCCACCACCACAGTGCGGCCCAGCAGGTTGTAAACAATATTCCGGTACGCCGGGTCAAATGTCACCAGCCGGGACCCCAGGCCCACAAAACCAAATTCCTTCTCCACGCCTTTTTCATGGAGCTCGTCACCCCGGATGGCGGTGAGGGGCAGGAACGTGGCCCGTCCGGCGTCCCGCTGCTTCAGGTAGCTGATGGCGGCCTTGGCATCCTCCTCCCGGTCCACCACAATGTTCTGCAGTCCCGCCCCCAGGGCGATCTCGATGGCCAAGGAGTACCTGCCATCGGTCTTCACCAGATTGGCCACCGGGCCATGGATGCCCTGCAGGCCGCTCTGTGCGCGGCACACGAACTTGACCGCCTTGGAGAAGCCCTCGTACTCCTTCTCCATCTCTGTCAGCAGGCGGCGGCGGTTTTCCAGCGCCCCCGTGTCCATGGTCAGCTGGACCCGCCGCTCCGCGGCGGCAGCGGCCTTCTTCTTCCGTTCCTCCATCCGCAGGCTGTGGCCGGCGATGATGTTGGCGGCGGCCTCCGCCTCGTCCCTGGCATCCTCCAGGGCGCGGCGGTTCTCCCGCGCCTCCTGCCGGGCGGACTGAAGCTGCTCCTCCGCGGCGGCCCTGTCTCGCTCTGCGGCCTCCCGCCGCTCCTGGATCTGCTTCTTCTCCGCGGCGGCGGCGGCCAGTTCCGCCCGCGCGTCCGCGGCGGCGGCCATGGCGAGGGCCTCCTGTGCCCGCAGGCGCTCCGCCTCGTTCTGGGCGCCGCCGGCCTGTTCCGCCATGGTCTGGGCGGTCTCCAGCAGGGCGGCCAGCGCACCGTTCAGCTCCCCGATCCGGCGGTCGATCTCCGCCACCCGGGCTTCCTGCTCCTCCGCCTGCTTCGCAAGGCCGCCGGAACGGCTCTCCGCCTCTGCCAGCTCCGCCTCCGCCCGCTGGATGTTCTCCCGGTTGTGGGTGACGGTGCTCTCCAGCACGGCGGCGGCGGACTCCTTCTCCTTGATCTGCTCCTCCAGAACGGCGGACTCTGTCCGGACACGCTCAGCCTCCATGTCCTTCTCCCGCATCCGCTCGCTGTACCGCTCCCCCTCGGCATAGAGGGCGTCCAGAGCGGCGCGGGCCTCGTCCCGCTGGGACTCTGCGGCGTGAAAGTCCGCCTCCAGCTTCCGGGCGCCCGCCTTCAGGGTGTCCAGGTTCTCCAGCCAGACGGAGATCTCCAGAAGGCGCAGCTCATCCCGGAGCACCAGATACTTCCTGGCCTTCTCCGCCTGCTCCCGCAGGGGCTCCACCTGAAGCTCCAGCTCGGCGATCTTGTCATTGATGCGGACCAGATTCTCCTCCGTCCGCTCCAGCTTCCGCTCCGCCTCCTCCTTCCGGTGGCGGAATTTGGAAATGCCGGCGGCCTCCTCGAAGATCTCCCGCCGCTCCCCGCTCTTGGCGGAGAGGATCTCATCAATCTTGCCCTGGCCGATGATGGAGTAGCCCTCCCGGCCCATGCCGGTGTCCAGGAACAGCTCCGTCAAGTCCTTCAGCCGGACAGACTGGCGGTTGATGTAGTATTCGCTTTCGCCGCTGCGGTAATAGCGGCGGGTGACGGACACTTCGCTCTCCTCCATGGTGGGGAAGATGTGCTCCGTGTTGTCCAGCACCAGCGTCACCTGGGCAAAGCCCACCTGGCTGCGCTTCTCCGTGCCGCCGAAAATCACGTCCTCCATCTTGGCGCCACGGAGGCCCTTGACGCTCTGTTCCCCCATCACCCACCGGATAGCGTCGGAGATGTTGGACTTGCCGGAGCCGTTGGGACCCACGATGGCGGTGATGTCCTCGCCGAAATTCAGGACCGTCTTGTCTGGAAAGGACTTAAACCCCTGGATTTCCAATGCGCGCAGATACAAACTCTCACCTCATTCGGCCTCTCAGCCAGATCACATACTATAACTAGTATAGTATAGCAAAGCCACTCCCCTATTTCAAGGAAAAATCTCCAGGTTCGGCGGCTCCAGCCGGAGCTGGGCCGTTATCCTCGAAACAGATCTCGCTTTTTCCATTTTTTCATGTTATTCTTTTGAAAAAATAACGAGTAGAGGAGGGAGTCCGTGCGAGAAAAAAGCCCCCGGCTGATCGTGACGTTTCACACCACTGCCGGGGCCATCGCCACAGAGCAGCTCTGCCGCCGCCTGGGGCTGGAGGGCAAACTGATCTCCGTTCCCCGGTGCATCACATCCGACTGCGGCATGGCCTGGTCCGCGCCGCCGGAGCTGCGGGAGCACCTGGAGACCCGGCTGCAGGAGGCCGGGATCGAGACAGCCGGTTTCTATGAGCTGCCCCTGTGACGATTTTCATCCCAGCGCCGAAGAGAGTGAGGAGTGTATTTATGAGAGAAAAGAGTTGGTTTCGGGAATACGGATTGATCTTGGCGGCGGGCGTGGCCGTGGGCATTGCCGCCCTGATCCTTACCGCCTCCGGCAACCCCAAGAACATGGGCTTCTGCATCGCCTGCTTCCTGCGGGACATCGCCGGCGCCCTGGGGCTCCACAGCGCCGCCAATGTGCAGTACATCCGGCCGGAGATCATCGGCATCGTGGTGGGGGCCGCGGCGGCAGCTCTGGCTGCCAGGGAGTTCCGGGCAAAGGCCGGGGCCTCTCCCGCCTGCCGGTTTGTGCTGGGGATGTTCGTGATGATCGGTGCTCTGGTGTTTCTGGGCTGCCCCCTGCGGATGGTCATCCGGCTGGGCGGCGGCGACCTGACTGCCGTTGCCGGGCTGGTGGGCTTCATCGCCGGGATCCTGGTGGGCGTGGTATGTTTAAAGAAGGGTTTCTCCCTGGGCCGGGCCTATCCCGTCCGCATGGGCGAGGGGTTCGTCCTGTCTGGGATCCTGATGGCGCTGTTGGGGCTGCTGCTGTTGGTGCCCACCCTGCTGAAGTTCTCTGAGGCGGGCCCCGGCTCCATGCGGGCCTTCTGGGGGATCTCCCTGGCGGCCGGTCTGGTTGTGGGCGTGCTGGCCCAGCGGAGCCGGCTGTGCATGGCCGGCGGCATACGGGACGCTGTGATGCTGCGGGACTTCAAGCTCCTCTCCGGCTTCCTGGCCATCTGGGGCACGGTCACCATTGGCAATCTGGTCCTGGGATCCTACAGCCTGTCCGCACTGTCCCAGCCCATCGCCCACAGCCAGTACCTCTGGTCCGCCCTGGGCATGGCCCTGGCGGGCTGGGGTTCCATCCTGCTGGGAGGCTGCCCCCTGCGACAGTTGATTCTGGCCGGTGAGGGCAACGGCGACTCCGCCGTGACCGTCCTGGGCATGATCGTGGGCGCCGCCGTCTCCCACAACTTCGGTCTGGCCGGCGCGGCGGATTCCGTGGCGGAGGACGGCACCTATGTGGTCGGCGGCATCGGCACTGCCGGCATGGCGGCGGTGGCCATCGGATTCGCGGTACTGCTGGCCATCACGGTGACCCATTTGCCGAAAACGGAGGCTGTATCGCGTGATTGAGCACACAATGTATGAAAATCGTCTATCGCCCTGTCCTGACAGGCAACCGGCGATGGCGGAAAATTTTCCCATTTTGCACAGGGAAAATCCTTGAATCTGTGCCGCATATCGCGGCGAAAGGGGAATTTGATATGGTAGATACCCGCGGATACATTTGCCCCACCCCGGTGCTGATGGTGCAGAAGGCCTTGAAGGATCGGCCCGCCATGGTGGAAGTCCTGGCGGAGGCCGGCGCAGCGGTGGAGAACATCACCCGCTTCGCCCACTCCCAGGGCTATCAGGTCAGCAAGACGGCGGACGGACCGGACTGGAAACTGACCCTGACGAAATAAAAGACAGGCGGGGAGCCCGTAGGCTCCCCGCCTGCCGTTTTTCCTGTCCCGCGGTTTGAGGTCAGGATGTCTCCCGCTTTCCTTTGGCCTCCTCGATCTGGCGGTAGAGGCACTGGAGTCCGTCAGAGAGGCCGCCCACCTGGTCGATGATGCCCAGGGACACTGCCTCCTCTCCATAGACCACACTGCCAACGTCGGCGGCCATATCGTCCTTTTTCAGCATCAGGGCCTGGAACTTCTGAGCCGTGATCTGGCTGTGGCTGGAGACGAAGGCCACGATCCGATCCTGAAGCCGCTGGAAGTAGTTGTAGGTCTGGGGGGCGGCGATGACCGTGCCGCTCATGCGGACCGGGTGGATGGTCATGGCGGCGCTGGGGACGGCAAAGCTCCGTCGGGCAGCCACTGCCAAAGGCACGCCGATGGAATGGCTTCCTCCCAGGACGATGGAGACCGTAGGCTTTGTCATGCCGGCGATCAGCTCCGCGATGGCAAGGCCCGCCTCCACGTCGCCGCCCACGGTATTCAGCAGGAAGAGGACGCCGTTCACCTCGTCGCTCTCCTCCAGCTTGGCCAGCAGGGGCAGCACATGCTCGTACTTGGTGGTCTTGGCACCGCTGGCGGCGGTGTTGTGGCCCTCGATCTGGCCGATGATGGTCATGCAGTACACGGAGCCGTGGGGCGTTTTGGTCAGGGCGGAGCCGAAGTCCACGATCTGCTGGGCGCCGTCCTTTCCGCTCTCGTCATTTTCCTCTGTGGTGTCCGCAGGTTTGGTGCGTTCTGTCATGGTAAACCCTCCTTTTCCCCGGTATTCTCTGCAATTTTATGAAAAGTACGCGCTGGACTTTCTTTTTGCCGGTTACTGTGATATGATAAAATATCTAAAGTATCTAATCTTCTACTCTGGCCCTTCTCAATAAGGAGATTCCTATGAAACAGCATTTTCAAATCCCCTGGGCTCAGATCCTGATTGTTTGCGCCGCTCTAGTTATGGCTTTTGGAATGGGGACCTCTGTTCAGGTGGAGCAAGAAGCGGTGGGGCAACGGGAAGCCTTCCGACGGAGCCTGCAAATGCTGGACCAGTACCTTTGTGCCCTATCTGAGGATCTGGGTGATCCGGATATTCTTGCCCTGGAGGCTCCCTTGGAGGATGATCGCATTCAGGAAAACCTAGTCCGGGTGCGGCGGACCTCTGTTGCCCTCAAACAGGACTATGTCTCCAACGCCGGGAGAGAGACTTCCCCGCATCCCCACGTGTATCTCTATCTCTTGGCACTAGAGGAAACGCTATTGGAGAGCAATTATCTGGATCTGGAGGCACTTTCTCAGATACTGACTATCTGCCGTTCCCTGTGGGATATTGAAACTGGACTTTCCTACAAGGAGATCATGGCCCAGCTGGAGGAAAACGTCACCTCCGGGGACTACCAGGACGCCTTGGAACTGCTGGGGATCAGCGATATGATACCAATTACCACCCAAGGAGGAACATAACTTTGGAACAGAACAAACAGCGTATTGTGGTGAAGGTGGGCACCTCCACCCTCACCCATAACTCCGGCGCGTTGGACCTTTGGAGCATGGAACATCTGGTGCGGACCCTGGCGGATCTCCAGGGCATGGGGCATGAGGTGATCCTGGTGTCCTCCGGTGCCATCGCTGTGGGCACCGCCAAGCTGGGGCTGTCCGAGCGGCCGAAGGAGCTGCGGATGAAGCAGGCAGCCGCTGCGGTGGGCCAGTGCCGGATGATGCACATTTACGACAAATTCTTCTCCGAGTACAACCGCTCCATGGCCCAGATCCTGCTGACAGGAGATGATGTGGAGGACCCGGAGCGGGCGGAGCACCTGTCCAACACCTTCTCCGCCCTGCTGGAGATGGGGGTCATCCCTGTGGTGAACGAGAATGACTCCGTCTCCTCCGCCGAGATCGAGACCGGACGCCATAAGGTCCTGGGCGATAACGACACCCTCTCTGCCATCGTGGCGGAGCTGTGCCGGGCGGATCTGCTGGTACTGCTCAGCGACATCGATGGGCTGTACGACGCGGACCCCAAGACTCACCCGGAGGCAAAGCTCCTACACCAGGTGACGGAGCTGACGCCGGAGATCCTGGAGATGGCCGGCGGCGCCGGCAGCTGGCGGGGCACCGGCGGCATGGCCACCAAGCTCTCCGCTGCCCGCATTGCCATGGAGGCCGGGTGCGATATGGTCATCACCAACGGCAGACGGATGGAAGACCTGTATGGCATCGCGGAGGGAAAGGACATTGGAACGCGATTTGTATCGGGGAAAACTAGGAATTGATGGATTGCACCCCCAGCGGAATGATTTGAAATTCGTCCGGATCCGCCGGACCCCTAAATTTCCAACTCCTAATTCCTCTTTCAAGAAAGGTGTGACGATATGACAGCATTACAGCAGCAGGGACAGGCGGCAAAGGCCGCCACCTACGTTCTGGCCACCGCCGGGACGGCCAGGAAAAACGCGGCGCTGAATGCCATTGCGGACGTTCTGACAGAGCGGCAGACAGAGTGGCTCTCCGCCAACGCAGAGGACGTGGCCGCCGCGAAGGAGGCGGGGATGCGCCCCGCCATGCTGGACCGGCTGACCCTGACGCCGGAACGGGTGGCAGGCATCGTGGACGGCGTGCGGCAGGTGGCTGCCCTTCCGGATCCCATCGGCAGAGTGGACAAGATGGAAACCCGGCCCAACGGCCTTATCATCGGCCGGCGGCGGGTGCCCCTGGGGGTCATCGCCATCATCTTTGAGGCCCGGCCCAACGTCACCGTAGACGCTGCGGCGCTGTGCCTGAAGTCCGGCAATGTGTGTATCCTCCGAGGCGGCAAGGAGGCCATCCGCTCCAACCGCTGTGTGGCGGAGCTGATGCGTCAGGCCCTGCGGTCCGTAGGTCTGCCGGAGGACTGCATCTCCCTGGTACAGGACACCAGCCACGAGACCGCCAATGAGCTGATGCACCTGGACGGCTATGTGGACGTGCTGATCCCCCGGGGTGGCGCCGGGCTGATCCGGGCCGTGGCCAAGGAGGCCAGCGTACCAGTGATCCGCACCGGCGAGGGCGTGTGCCACATCTATATCGACGATGAGGCAGACCTGGACATGGGTGCCAGCATCCTCTTCAATGCCAAGTGCTCCCGTCCCTCTGTGTGCAACGCCGTGGAGTGCGTGCTGGTCCACCGGGACGTGGCGGCGGACTTCTGGAAAAAGGCCCTTCCCCTTCTGGATGAGAAGGGCGTGGAGCTGCGGGCGGACCCGGAGGCCCTGGAGATCCTGGGCACCCGGGCGGTACCGGCAGAAGACAGCGACTGGGACGCCGAGTACGACGACTACATCCTGGCTGTCAAGACGGCAGGCGGCATGGATGAGGCCATCGATTTCATCAATGCCCACGGCACCCAGCACTCCGAGGCCATCATCACGAAGAACTACTTCAAGGCCCAGCACTTCCTGGACCACGTGGATGCGGCGGCGGTGTACGTCAACGCCTCCACCCGGTTCACAGACGGCGGCGAGTTCGGTCTGGGGGCGGAGATCGGCATTTCCACCCAGAAGATGCACGCCCGGGGCCCCATGGGACTGGAGGAGCTGACCAGCTGCAAGTACGTCATTTACGGTGAAGGACAGGTGCGGTAAGCGCCTGCCGGAAGTTAAAACGCCAAGAGGGGATGGTCTCTATGGCGGCGATCATTCTCTCCCTGCTGGCTGCAGCGCTTCTGTCGACCGTGCTGCTCATCCCCGCCGGACACCTGAAGCAGGCGCTGGGCATCCCGTCGGCGGTCTGTTCCGCTGCGGCGATGGGGCTGTACCTGCAGATGCGCACTGTCTCCGGCGGGCCTGGTACCGGAATAGCACTGGTGCAGCTGTACCTTCCCTGCGCTGTTTACGGACTGGTGATCCTGGGCGGCGCGGCCCTGGGTCCGACAGGATGGTGCTGCGGAAAAAAGCGAAGCTGAACATCTGATTCTGATTTGAAAAAAGAGGTTGATGCACAATGGCGACATTTGGTTTTATCGGCACCGGAAATATGGGCGGCGCCCTGGCCCGGGCGGCCCGCAAGCGGCTGTCCGGCGGAGAGATCCTGTTGGCGAACCGCTCCGCCACCAAAGCGGAGGCCCTGGCCCAGGAGCTGGACTGCCGGGCTGTGGACAATGCGGCGGTGGCCGCTGGGGCAGATTACATCTTCCTGGGCGTGAAGCCCTATATGGTGGCAGGGCTGATGGAGAAGATCGGCCCCGTGCTGGCGGCGCGGAAGGACCGGTTCGTGCTGGTGTCCATGGCGGCGGCCCTCACCATCCCCGACCTGCGGGAGCGGGGCTGCGGGGACTGGCCCCTGATCCGCATCATGCCCAATACCCCCTCTGCCATCGGGGAGGGCGTGATCTTCTACACCTGCGACGGCGTCACGGCGGAGGAGGAAGCGGCGTTCCTGGAGAACATGGCAGGCGCCGGGCGGCTGCTGCCCCTGGACGACCATCTGATGGACGCCGGCAGCGCCGTGGCCGGCTGCGGACCGGCCTTTGTGGACCTCTTCATCGAGGCCATGGCGGACGGCGGCGTGGCCTGCGGCCTCACCCGTCCCATGGCGATGGAGTGCGCCGCCCAGACGCTGATCGGCGCCGCGCGGCTGATGCTGGAGACGGGCCGCCATCCCGGTGCGCTGAAGGATGCGGTCTGTTCCCCCGGCGGCGCCACCATCCAGGGCGTCCGGGCGCTGGAGGCCGGCGGGTTCCGCAGCGCAGTGATGGAGGCGGTCATCGCCGCCTATGAGAAGAGTGCGGAGATGAAGTGAACGGTCCGTGGCCGGAGGCAGCTGCCTCCGGCCACGGCATTTTTTGTCCGCCTGCGGGACTTGCCAGCAGACGGCGAGATGTGGTATGATCGTTCTCCCATCTTTTTGACAGGAGGACATGTATGGCACGGGACATCATCTTGAATCTGGCAATCAGCCTGGATGGCTTCATTTGCGATGAGGACGGCGGCTTCGCATGGATCAGCGGCCAGGGAGATGTCCGGGCCGACACGGCGGACCACTTCGACTTCGACGGCTTCCTGGCATCCTGCGACACCATCGTTATGGGTCGAAAGGCTTATGAGGACTGCCTTAGTTCTCTGCCCGAAGCGGCGGAAAAGCGATTCCTGGTGGCCTCCCGGACACCTCGGGCGCCGGAGGGCAGGGTTGTCTTTCTCTCCGCCGATGTGGTGGCGGAAGTTCTGGCGCTGAAGGACCGGCCCGGCAAGCACATCTGGCTGTTCGGCGGTGGAGAGCTGGCCTCCGACTTCATTCGCGCCGACGCCGTAGACCGGTATATCGTCGGCATCCTGCCGGTGATCCGGGGCAAGGGCCGGCGGCTGTTTCAGGAGGGGATTCCGCCGGTGGAACTCCATCTGGACCGCTGCACGGTCTCAGACGGCATCCCTATTCTGGAGTACAGCCGGCGGGGCCGGTAAGGCAGATAGACAACAGCCGCAGGGAGCGTTCCCTGCGGCTGTTGTTTTGTGATTTGAGAAGATCTGACTTCTGTCGCTCAGGCAGCAGCGTTGGCGGCCCGGTACAGGAAGGTCACAATCTGGCCCCGCTGGCAGACGGTGTCGGGAGAGAACGTGCTGCCGTCACCGGTGCCGAGGGTGACGCCCTGGGCCACGGCCCAGTTCACCGCGGCGGCGTAGTCCGCGTCAGCGGCCACGTCGGTGAAGGAAGCGGCAGCAGCCTCGGGGCTGTCGGCGGCAACCCACATGAAGTACACCGCCATGGCGCGGGTGCAGCCCGCATAGGGATCAAAGGTCTCGCCTTCCACCAAGCCCTGCTCACTGGCCCACTGGACGGCCTTGAAGAAGTACAGGCTGGTGTCCGTCACATCGGTATAGGCGGGTTCCGTGCTAGCAGGCTCCGGAGAACCGGCGGCGCGCCACAGATAGGTGATGATCTGGGCACGGGTGCAGTTCTGGTAGGGAGAGAAGGTGGTGGCGGTGGTGCCGTTGGTGATGCCCTCGTCCACGGCCCACTCAATGCCGTCATAGTAGGGAGAGGTCGCCGCCACGTCGGTGAAGGCCAGGCCCTGGTCAACAGTGATGCGGCCAGCGGGCTGACCGTAGGCCTCTTCGGTGACGGTGCCCTTTAGCTCGTCGGTGATGTAGTCCATGACCACCTCATCCATGGAGAGGCCCAGGTCATAGTTGACGGAGGCAGCCGCGAACGCATAGTAGGTGTCGCCGCCGGCGGCCATGAAGTCGTTGGTGGCGATGGTGTAGGTGGCGTTGGCATCAAAGGGCTCGCCGCCCACAGTCTCGATGGTGACGCGCTGGATGCTCTTGGGGCCGTAGTAGGTGGAGCCGGGATACTGCTCGCCCTGGTCATAGGCCTTGGTGGTGTCCACGGTGAACTCGATGCCGCTCACCTGGGGGAAGCCGCCGATAGAGGTGGGCGTGCAGTAGGTGGAAGCCTCCAGAGCCTCCAGCAGCTCGGCGCCGGTGACTTTCACGATGGAGAGGGTGTTGCCGAAGGGCAGCACAGTGTTGATATCCTTCTTGGTGATGTCGCCGGCGGCGATGGAGGCGCGGATGCCGCCGCCGTTGGTGACAGCCGCGTCCACCTCAGTGCCCTCACGCTCGGCGCCCCAGACCAGAGCGTCGCAGATCAGGTCGCCCAGGTTGGTCTCCTCGGTACGGTTACCGGGCTCCTTCTCGCCGTTCAGGGCCACTTCGGTCTTTGCAAACACCGTGCCGTATTCCTTGTCGATCTCCGCCTGGATCTTGGCGGCGCGGGCAGCCACATCAGCGTCCGTGGCGGTCAGGTCGGCAACGGGGGTAGTGGCGGTGGTGATGGTGCCGTCGGCATCGATGGTGACCACGCCCACGCTCTCCAGCTTGGTGCCGGTAGAGGTCACCAGAGTGTCGCCCACCTTCCCGGTACCGCCAGCGGCGGCCTTCACGTCCTCAAGGGTGGAGTGAGAGTGGCCGTCGATGAACACGTCGATGCCCTCCACCTTCTCCAGCAGGTCGATGGAGCGGTTGCCGGTGGACTCGGCATCGATGCCCAGGTGGCCCAGGCAGATGATGTACTCGCAGCCCTCTGCCTCCAGTGCGTCCACCTGATCCTGCGCGCAGTCGAACATCTTATCGCCGGCCAGGAAGGTCACGCCCTGGATCTTGGCGGGGTGGGCCTTGGTTGCGGTCTCCGGGGTGTCCAGGCCGAACACGCCGATCTTGGTGCCGTCGGGCGCGGTGAAGACCACGTTGTCCTCAAAGGCCACCTGGCCGTTGTACAGGACATTGGCGTCCACGATGGTGAAGTCGGCGTCCGCCTCCAGATCCTTGAGGTTCTGGTAGCCGTAGTCGAACTCATGGTTGCCCATGCTGGCCACGTCGTAGCCGGCCAGGTTCATCAGCTCCACGGCGGTGGCGCCCTCAGACGTGCTGACGGTGGGATCGCCCTGGATGAAGTCACCGGCGTCCATCAGCAGGACGTAGGCGCCGCGGGCCTCGTAGGCGTCCTTCAGCGCGGCCACTTTGGCATAGCCGCTGATGGCGCCATGCACATCATTGGTGTGCAGGATGACGATGTCGCCGTCCAGATCCTGTGCCGTCTCTTCCGCCGCATTGGCGGTGACGGCCAGGGAGAACGTCATGACCACCGCCAGCAGCAGGGACAAGACTTTCTTTTTCATTCTGTTACCTCCTCTGAAAGCGCGGGAGATGACCTCCCGTGGTATGGATATAGTATAGCACATCTGGAAAAAATGGACAGAGGGGACTTCGCGGATTTTTCGAAAAAAACCACCAGAAATATCCCACGTTTTTTGTAGAAGAAGCGCAATTTTTTTCTACCCGCACTTCTGGCATTCCCTTGCGGCGGGTGTTATACTGAAAAAAAGCGTCTGCCGGAGCTTCCCGGCAGCCTGCCGCCGGGCGGCCGCATCGTGCCGCAGACACACAAGGAGGTATATTTATGACCACATTGCTCAGGGGCGGGACCATCATCACCGGTGCCGGACAGCGGCGGGCCGACCTGCTGCTGGACGGGGAGAAGATCGCCTGGGTGGGCCGGGGACCTCAAGCCGCAGACCGGGAGGTGGATGTCTCCGGCTGTTTCCTCTTCCCCGGCTTTATCGACGCCCACACCCACTTTGACCTGGATGTGGCGAACACCACCACGGCGGATGATTTCTGCACCGGCTCCCGGGCGGCCCTGCGGGGCGGCACTACTACGGTCATCGACTTCGCCTGCCCCAACAAGGGCGAGTCCCTGCACCACGGCCTGGACCTGTGGCATCAGAAGGCGGACGGCAGGACTTTCTGCGACTACGGCTTCCACATGACCATCGACGACTGGAACGAGTCCATCCGGGCAGAGCTGCCGGACATGTTCGCCCAGGGCATCTCTTCTTTCAAGATGTATCTCACCTATCCCGCCATGATGATCGGCGACCGGGACATCTACTGGGCACTGAAGGAGCTGAAGCGGCTGGGGGGCATCGCCGGCTTCCACTGCGAGAACGCCGGTGTCATTGACGGCATGATCGCCGAGCGGAAGGCCGCCGGAGAGCTCTCCCCCGCCTCCCACCCCCGCACCCGACCGCCCTATCTGGAGGCTGAGGCAGTGAGCCGCCTGCTGCGGATCGCCCAGGCAGCGGACGCGCCGGTGGTCATCGTCCACCTCACCAACCGGGAGGCCCTGCTGGAGGTGGACCACGCCCGGAAGCGGGGCCAGACCGTGTATGTGGAGACCTGTCCCCAGTACCTGCTGCTGGACGAGAGCGTGTATTTCAACGAGGACTACTCCGCCGCTGCCCGGTATGTGTGCGCGCCGCCCCTGCGGGACAAGGCCGAGCAGGAGCACCTGTGGAAGGGCCTGCGGCGGGGCGCTATCCAGACCGTGTCCACAGACCACTGCTCCTTCACCCTGGCCCAGAAGGACATGGGCCGGGAGGACTTCACCAAAATCCCAGGCGGCCTGCCCGGCGTGGAGACCCGGGGCGAGCTGCTGTACTCCTACGGCGTGGCCAAGCGGAAGATCAGCGCCGCCCAGATGTGCCGGGTGCTCAGCGAGAATCCCGCCCGGCTGTATGGTCTCTATCCCCGGAAGGGCGTGCTGCGGCCCGGCAGCGACGCGGACATCGTGGTCTACGACCCCGGCGCCAGCCATGTGATCCGAGCGGAGGACTGCGTGGCCAATGTGGACTACAACCCCTATGAAGGCTTCGTCACCGCCGGCGGCATCCGGCAGGTGTGGCTGCGGGGGCAGCTCTCCGTGGAAAACGGAAAGGTCCTGGTGGAGGCGCCGGCGGGCAAGTATATGGCCCGGGGCAAGAACTCCCTGTGAGCATTCGTCCATGAATCTCGTCATCATCGGGCGCTTCCCTGCGGCCACAGACACGCAGATCAGGGCATTCCTTCCCGCTGACCGGGAGGTTTTTATCACCGAATCGGATCTGTCCGGCCCCTTTTTGCAGAGTGCGGATGCGCTCATCCCGGAACACATCCCGATTCCCTCTTTTGGGGACAAGGCTCTGAAGCTGCGGATGATTCAAACCGGGGCCGGGTATGGCGAAGATAGAGCCGTCTGCTTTTCTGGTCAACATGGCCAAGAGGGATCGTTCACGAAGAGGTCCTGATCGAGGCTTTAAGCGACCATCAGATCGCCGGCGCTTGCCCGGATGTCTTTGAGGCAGAGCCATTTTCCCAAGCAAGCTGGCTGAGGGCGCTCCTCAACGTAATCCTCGCGCCGTACACAGCAGGGGATCCTGGCGGCGTGAAACTGCACGAAAAACAGGATTCCTTTTTCCCAGTAGCATCCGGCAGGCACGGAGCGGAGAAATGCCCGCCAACATGCTGAACCGGGACACCTGGAAGGCGTGGAGATAAGCCCCTTCTGCAGGTGGACAGCCCATAGACGTAAAAGAGCTGTGCGTTCAACTGAAAAACAGGCGTCTGCCTCATTTGGAATGAGGCGGACGCCTGTTCTGCTTTTCATGCGTTTCTGTTACTCTTCTGCCAGTCCCTCCCACTGGACATCCACGATGGTGCCGCCGGAGAACTCAATGTACTCACTCTTCAAAATATAATCCGTCTTGCCGATCCGGACCTCCTGGTCTCCCACCTTGGTGGTCATGACCTCGCCGGCAGGCGTCTCCGTGGTGGCGGTGAAGAGCAGCGTCACATGCTCCGGATCCTCGATCCACTGCCCATCGGGGCCCAGCACGTAGTAGGGCTCCATCTCCACGCTCTCAATCTGGCCGCCCACCAGAGCGCCGGAGGCCATCAGCGGAGAGGGCAGATGGGCCTGGCAGGTCTCGTACAGCTCCGTGGGCACACCCTCGCACTTAACCACATAGGTCACCTTCACCATGCCGCCGTCCTCGGCGGCGGTGCCGCCGCTGCTGCCCAGCAGCTTCCAGGCTCCAAAAGCCACCACCGCCACGATCAAAATCACGGCGATGATGTCGATGATGTTGAACTTTCCAACGCGTTTTGCTTTCTGTTCCATGGTCTCCTCCGTAAAAGGCGCGGACGCGCCTGTATTTGGCGTTTGTCGTCTGGACAATATCTGGTTCGTATTGTATAATATTTCTCGCGATTTCACAACCCCTATTTGCGGAAAGCGGAAAGAAAGGCATTCCATGAAGGTCATTCATCTCATCAGCGGCGGAGACTCCGGCGGCGCAAAAACCCATGTGCTGAGCCTGCTGCAACATCTGAATCAAACCATCACCGCCCAGCTGGTGTGCTTCCGGGACGGCCCCTTTGCCGAGGAGGCCCGCCAGATGGGCATTCCCACCATGATCTGCGGGGGCAACAACGTCTTCCGCACCCGGCGGAAGCTGGCGGCCTATATCCGGGAGGGCGGCTACGAGATCATCCACTGCCATGGCTCCCGGGCCAACATGATCGGCGCCATGCTCCGCAAGGTCACGGGACTGCCGGTGGTGACCACCGTCCACAGCGACTACCGCCTGGACTACATGGGCCGCCCCCTCAGCCATCTGACCTTCGGCACCATCAACGCCCTGGCCCTGCGGCGGCTGGATTACCGGATCGGCGTGTCCGACGCCATGGTGGACCTGCTGATCTCCCGGGGCTTCCCGGCGGACCGGTTCTACACCATCTATAACGGCATCGACTTCACGCCCCCGCCCACCCAGGGGGACCGGCTGGAGTACCTGAGGAGCCTGGGCGCAGATGTGGACGAGAACTCTGTGGTGGTAGGCATCGCCGCCCGGATGAATCCGGTGAAGGACATGGCCACTCTGGTGCGGGGCTTCGCCGCGGGCCACGCCAAGTGCCCCCGACTGCGGCTGCTGATCGCCGGCGACGGGCCGGAGAAGGACAAGCTCACCGCCTTGGCGGCAGAGCTGGGCGTAGAGCGGCAGGTGTGCTTCGCCGGATGGATCTCCGGCGGCATGGACCGGTTTTACAGCGCCCTGGACATCAACGCCCTCACCAGCCTGTCCGAGACCTTCCCCTATGCCCTGACGGAGGGGGCCCGGTTCCATCTGGCTACCGTCTCCACCGCCGTGGGAGGCATCCCCTATCTCATCGACCAGGACGTGAACGGCTATCTCTTCCAGCCCGGCGACTGGCAAGCCCTGGGCAACGATCTGGCCGCCCTGGGCAATGACGATGAATTGCGCCGCCGCTTGGGGGAAAAGCTCTATGAAAAGGCGTCCACCCAGTTCTCTATTCAGAAGACCGTGTCCACCCAGCTGCAGATATACGCCTCCATCCTCCGCCGCCACCGGCGGCGCTCCTCCGCCCGGGACGGCGTGGTGATCTGCGGCGCCTACGGCCGGGGCAACGCAGGTGATGACGCCATTCTGGAGGCCATCCTCCAGGAGATGCGCTCCATCGACCCGGACATGCCCATCACCGTGCTCAGCAAGGATCCCAGGAGCACCCGGCTCACCTACCGGGTGCGGGCGGTGCACCGTTCCAACTTCCTGGCCTGGCACGCCGCCATGTGGAACAGCCGCCTGTACATCAACGGCGGCGGCAGCCTGATCCAGGACGTGACCTCCCGCCGCTCCCTGTGGTTCTATCTGGCCAATATCCGGGCGGCAAAGCGGGCAGGCAACCGGGTACAGATGTACGGCTGCGGCATCGGCCCCGTCACCCGGGAGAGCCACCGGAGTCTGGCCGCGAAGATCATCAACAAATATGTGGATGTCATCACCCTGCGGGAGCCGGACTCTTTGGAAGAACTGCGGGCCATGGGGGTGACGGAGCCGGAGGTCCTGTTGACTGCGGACCCGGCGCTGATCCTGCAGAAGGCCCCGGACGACGAGACCGACAGCGTGCTGCTGCGCGCCGGTATCCCGCCCCACGGCAATTACCTCTGCTTTGCCCTGCGGCGGTGGAAGGGGTTTGAAGAGAAGGCCCCCCTCTTCGGCGCGGCGGCGGAATACGCCTACCGCACCTATGGTCTGACGCCGGTGTTCGTGGCGGTGGAAAAGCATCTGGACCCCGGTGCGGGCCAGCTGGCCGCCCGCGGGCTGACGATCCCCCACTATTTCCTGGACGATGCCGGCGGCGCCGGGACCATCATCGGCGCCCTCAGCCGGATGCAGGCGGTGGTGTCCATGCGGCTCCACGCGCTGATCTTCGCCGCCGGGCAGGGGATCCCCCTGGCGGGCGTTGTCTACGACCCCAAGGTCTCCGCCTTCCTGCGGTATATCGGACAGGAGCAGTTCGTGGATCTGGCAGAGCTGACCGGGCAGAATCTCTGCGCCATGATGGACCAGTGCGTAGCCCAGGCGGCCCACCCGGAGGCCCAGGCCGCCGCCGTGCGGAACCTGCAGGCCATGGAGCAGAAGAATGTGGAGGTGGCCCGCCGCCTGCTGAAGGGTTGACGGGGCCACCTGTTGGAGGAATCTATGAAAATTATGGTCTATGAGGCCCGCCCGGACGAACGGGCGGACCTGGAGAAGCAGGCGGCGCTCCACGGAGTGGAGCTGTCTGTCACAGACGCGGTGCCCACACTGGAGAACGCCTCTCTGGCCGCCGGCTGCATCGGCGTGTCCATCCTGGGCCAGGGGTGCATCGACGCGGCCCTGCTGGATGCCTATCACGCCCTCGGCATCCGGTATCTCTCCACCCGCACCATCGGATATGACCACATTGACCTGGACCACGCCCGATCCATCGGCCTGCGGGTGTGCAGCGCCAGCTATGCCCCCAACGGCGTGGCCGACTTCACCGTCATGATGATCCTCATGTGCCTGCGGCATTACAAGCAGGCTCTGTGGCGGGGGCAGGTCAACGACTTCTCTCTCACCGGCCTCCAGGGCCGCGAGATGAAGGATCTGACCATCGGCATCATCGGCACCGGCCGGATCGGCGCCCAGGTTGCCCGAAATCTCTCCGGCTTCGGCTGCCGGATTCTGGCCTATGACCTGCGGCGCAATCCGGCAGTGGAACCCCAGGTCACCTATGTGGACTTCGACACCCTTCTGGCCCAGTCGGATGTCATCACCCTCCACATGCCTCTGCTGGACTCCAACCGCCACATCATCAACCGGGAATCCATCGCCAAAATGCGGGACGGCGTGGTAATCGTCAACTGTTCCCGCGGCGAGCTGGCGGATATCGAGGCCCTGATTGAGGGGATCGAGACGGGAAAAATCGGCGCCCTGGGTATGGACACCGTGGAGGGGGACGAGGGCATCATCCACGCCGACCACCGGGTCGACATTCTGCCCAATCGGAACTGGTTCTATCTCCACCAGTTCCGCAATGTCATCATGACCCAGCACATGGCCTTTTACACCGATGCCGCCGTGTCCAGCATGGTGGACTGCGGCATCGGCGGCATCTGTCAGATGGCCGCAGGCGAGTCCTGTCCCACTGAGCTGACAGGCCCGGTACAGTAAGCCGCTACCTCCCGCCGCGGGTCCGGCGGCGCTGGACGGAGATCGTCTCCAGCGTCTCTCCCAGCTGAACCAGCAGCGCCGCTGTCAGCTCCAGGTCCTCGTCGTTCAGCCGGGCAGCCAGAGAGACCGCCAGGGTGTTGACAGCGGTGGTCAGGGCCAGCGGATCACAGGAAAGTTCCATCATCGCATCACCGCTCTCATTCTATGCCTGAGCGGAGCCATTCATCCTGCTCCGCCGGTGTGAACACATTTTAGAAAGGGACGGCCGCCCTGTGAGCGGCCGTCCCTTTTTCCAAAATGCACGTGCTCAATCCCTCTCCGTCTCTTCCCCGCCTCCCTGCTGGAAGGGGGGCACCGGCTCACCGGCGTGATAGGCGTTGGTGCGGACATTGATATACTGGGCCTTCAGCTTGGAGTAGACGATGGTCTGGCTGGAGTACAGCCCATTGTAGCCGGAGAGCATGTAGCTGATGCCGCAGATCAGGGCAAAATACAGCAGCCCACCATCCCCGAACAGCTCCACGGACAGGAAGATGGAGGCCAGCGGGCAGTTGGTGGCCCCGCAGAACACAGCGGCCAGCCCCAGCGCCGCGGCGAAGCCAGCCGGAATCCCCAGCAGCGGCCCCGCCACACAGCCGAAGGTGGCCCCCACGAAGAAGGAGGGCACCACCTCACCGCCCTTGAACCCTGCGGAGAGCGTCACCGCGGTGAACAGAATCTTCAGCAGAAACGCCTCCGGCCGGGCAGTGCCCTGCTCCACGGCGGCGGTAATGAGATCCATGCCCGCGCCGTTGTAATCCCGGGTCCCGCAGAGGTATGTCAGGGCAATGACCGCACCGCCACCGACAAGGACGCGGAGCCAGGCATTGGGCAGGCGCTTCTTCATCTGATGCTCCGCGAAGTGCAGGGTCCGGCACAGCAGAACGGACACCAGGGCGCAGCCTACGCCCAGCACCGCCACCCGCAGCAGCATCAGCTTCTCCAGCTCCGGCGCCGCCACAGAAAAGCGGGTGGGCGCCACCCCCAACTCCACAGAAATCCAGTAGGCCACCAGGGAGGCGGTCAGACATGGAATGAACGCCACGTGGTACACCACGCCGATGCTGATGACCACGATGGCGAACACCGTGGCGGTAAGGGGTGTGCCGAACAAGGCGGAGAAAAACGCCGCCATGCCTGCCATGGTGGCGGTGCGCAGGTCCCGGTCATCCAGATTGAAAAGGTTCCCCGCATGGCGGCCGATGGTGCCGCCCATCTGGAGAGCCGCGCCCTCCCGTCCGGCGCTGCCGCCGCACAGGTGGGTGAGAATTGTCCCCAGGAAGATGGCGGGCAGCAGCCAGATGGACAGGGGCTTTCCGTGGTGTACCGCGTCGATGATGTCGTTGGTACCCTGGCCCTCCGTCTTTGTCAGCTTGTAGAAGGCCACGATCACCAGTCCCGCCGCCGGCAGACACCACAACAGCCAGGGATGTTGCTCCCGCAGCTCTGTGGCCCGCTCCACACCGATGTGGAACAGGGAGCCCACCACGCCGCAGCAGACGCCGGTGACCAGCGCCACCGCCAGCCACTTGGCCATGGCCTGGACGTAAAGGCCCACGCGGGTGTGGCCATGCTCCTTTTCCAATCCGTTCACTTCCCTTCCCCGCCGCCGAAGGGCGGGCCGTGCTTGCAATGGAAATATTATACGGCAGGCCGCCGTTCTTTGCAACAGGCATGGTGCGCCACGCGAAAAGGGCCGGTCCGAAAATCGGGCCGGCCCGTATTGTCAGGCAGACTCAATCACTTTGCAGCAGCCTTTTTCCTGCCCCACATCTTGTTGCCGTCCTTGTCCCATATACCAAAGCCGGAGAAGGCGCAGAGGATGGAGAAGATGGGTACAATGAAGATGAACCAGCAATACGGGATATACTCCGTGCCGCAGCCCAGTACCTCCATCACATACAGCGTGGCAACGCCCCAGGGGACGATGGGTGCACTCAGGGTCCCCGCATCCTCCAGCGTCCGGGAGAGGACCCTGCGGTGGATGCCCATGCGGTCGAAGGCGTCCTCGAAGGTCTGCTCGGTGACGATGATGGCCACGGTCTGGCCGCCGGCCGTGAGGAAGTTGACGATGTAGCAGTAGATCAGAGTGACGGTCACCAGGACGCCGCGGCTCTTGATGAACTTCAGCAGCACGTCCTTGGCCAGCACGTCCAGGATGCCGGTGGCGGTGATGATGCCGCCCATGACGCTGGCTACCATGAAGGTGATCAGCAGACCGGTCATGCTGGTAATGCCGCCGCGGTTGAGCATCGGGTCCACAATGTCCACGCCGGTAGACAGTGTGAAGCCGTTGGCCGCATAGTTCATCAGCTCCACAAAGTTCACTCCCTGAAATACCATGGCGAACACGATGCTGACCACCACAGTGAGGCCCATACCCAGCAGGGCCGGCAGCTTGAACACCGACACCAGCAGCACCAGGATGGCGGGCAGGATCAGGATGGGATTGAGGTTGAAGTGCTCCGCCAGGGTGTCGCAGATCAGGTTGGCGCGAGTCGTATCCATCTCGCCGCCGCTATGCATCAGGCCGGCGGCGGTAAACAGCACCAGCGCCACCAGTGCAGCGGGAATAGTGGTGTACATCATGGACCCGATGTGGTCATACAGGGGAACCCTGCTGACACCGGAGGCCAGGTTCGTGGTGTCGGACAGAGGGGACATCTTGTCGCCGAACCAGGCACCGCAGACCACCGCAGCAATGACCAGCGGTACCGGGATGGAAGTAGTGGAGGCCACGCCCACCAGGGCAATGCCCATGGTCGCCACGCTGCCGAAGGAGGTTCCGGTGAACTCCGCCGTCAGCCCGCTGAGGACGAAGGCCAGGGGCACCAGGATTTTCGGGGAGATCAGCTTCATGCCGTAGTACATCAGGGCCGGGACCGTGCCGCCGGCCATCCAGATGCCCACCAGCATGCCCACCATGATGACGATCAAAAATGTCGGGATGCAGTCGGACACCACTCGCAACAGCGTCCTTTCCACATCCGCCCAAGGGATATCCAGCAGGAGCGCGATTACCACGGCGATCAGGGCCGCGATGAACACGGACATAGTGGTGTCCACGCCCAGGTTGATGAGCGCCACCAGCACGGCCACGATCACCAGGAAGGAGATCACGGCGAAAGCCGGAGTTGGGGTCTTCCGCGTCTTGACTGTCTTTGTCTTATCCATTCTCGTTTCTCCCTTCTAGATTGTACGGCGGCGCGGGACCGCGCCCGCGGCGCCGCAGGAGTCCTCCGTTCAGCCCAGCAGCTCCCGGGTCAGGAATGCCAGAGCCGAGTCCATCCGGGCGGCCCGAAACGCACAGGATTTGAATCGGTGCTCCGCGCCATGGACCACCAGGAATTCCGCCCGGTCTCCATAGATCTCCTTGTACCGCTCCGAACAGTGGATGGAGGCCGTCACGTCCTCATCCCCGTGTACCAGATTCACGCGCTTGGTGAATTTGGCCGCCACGGCGTAAGGATCCAGCTCCAAGGCATCCTGATAGAAGCCCAGGCCCACCCGCAGGCCCTCGTAGTCTGCGTAGCCCTTCTCCTCGATGTCAGACACATCCACGCCGCAGAGCATCTTGTGCTTCATGTTGTAGACCACGTCCGGCGCCGGGCACCACAGGCTCAGGGCGCACACGTCCGCATCCCGCAGGCCCGCCACCATGGAGGCCACACATCCCCCCATGCTCAGGCCGTGGATCGCGATCCGGCTCTGGTCCACAAAGTCCAGACTCTTGACATAGTCCAAGATGGCAAGGCCGTCTTCCACCTCACTGGAGACAGTCATGTCCTCGAACCGCCCGTCGCTGTCGCCGCTGCCGGCAAAGTCGAACCGGACACTGGCGATCCCCCGCTCACACAGCCTGCGGGAGAGCTCCGTGTGGACGAAGTTGATCTCGTTCCGGTCGTCGCAGAAGCCGTGGAACAGGATCACAAAGGGTACTTTCCCCGGCCGCTGGTCTGGCACATGCAGCATCCCCCGTAGGGTCAGGCCGCGGCTCTCGCACTCCACATACCGTTCCATCTCTCTTCCTCCTTTCTCCGCAGGCACCGTTCCGCTGGCCGGCCCCCGCTTGGTTTCTGATCTATGCAAAGCCGCTCCGCGGCCTCACATCTCACTCAGGCCTCCTGCCGGAAGCAGCGCCCCTCCACCCGGGCGCCCAGGCGGCTGAACAGCTCGTTGGTAATGGTGCCGGCGTTCTCCGCCAGCTCCTCTGCGTAGATGACACAGTCCCCCTGGCGGCCGATGAACACCGCCTCGTCCCCCACCCGGACATCTTCAATGCCGGTGACGTCCAGCATCAGCTGGTCCATACAGATCCGGCCGATGCCCTGGGCGTACTGTCCCCGGACGATGGCCCGCAGCTTTCCGCCGCTGAGGCAGCGGGGGATGCCGTCGGCGTAGCCGATGGAGACGGAGGCCACCTTGGTGGGCCGCTCCGCCCGGAAGATCCGGCCGTAGCTCACCGTCTCCCCGGGTCCGATCTCCCGCACAGAGGTGATCCGGGCCTTCAGGGTCATGACCGGCATGGGCTGCAGGTCCTCCCGCAGGTAGTCCGCCGCGCTGCTCTTGACGCCAAACATCAAAATGCCCAGGCGGGCGTAGTCATAGGCGTACTCCGGGTAGTTCACCGCCGCATAGCTGCTCAGAAGGTGAACCGTCCCCAGCTCCACGCCCCGGGCCTGGAGGGACTCCACCACGCTTTTGAAGGTCTCCGCCTGCCAGCGGGAAAAGTCCACATGTTCCTCCTCGTCCGTGTCCGCCACGCAGAGGTGGGAGTAGATGCCGGTGACCTGCAGGATGCCGTTCTCATACACCCGCCGGATGGCGTCCAGGTCCTCCGGCAGGAATCCGATGCGGTGCATACCCGTGTCCACTGCGATATGTACCTTGAGGCGCACGCCGTTCTCCCGGCAGTAGGTCTCCAGCTGGGCGGCGTGGTCCGGGCAGGTGGCGGTCTGGGTCAGCCCGTGCTCTGCCAGCAGGTGGAAATACGCAGGGGCGCTGTATCCCAGGATCAGGATCTCCCCCTGGATGCCGGCCTCCCGCAGCTGGACCGCCTCGTCCAGCGTGGCAGTGGCAAAGTGGCGGATGCCCAGCTCCCACAGCTGGGCGGCCACCGCCCGCGCCCCGTGTCCGTAAGCGTCCGCCTTCACCACGCCCATGATCCGGCAGCCCGCTGGCAGAAGGCTCTGGTAGCGCCGGATGTTGTGGGCCAGGGCCTCCCTGTCCAATTCAATCCAAGTCCGATTCATCTATCTCCCTGCCGCCGCAGTGCGGCGGCGCTCCCTTCCCAAAATTCTTGATCCCGTCAAGAGGTCATACCAATGGCAATTTTTTTCAGAATACCCGAAGTCTGCCAAAAAAGCAAGTTTTCTGCAAGTTTTTTTGTGCCCCTAAAACTTTTTACGGGCTGTCCGCCGTCCTCTCTCACAGGCGGACTCATCCCGCTTTTCCGGTTGATTCTTTCCAATTCTGTGCTATACTGGAAGAGGAAACAGACAGATGTCTGCGCGCCGATGCGAAACCCCAGAACAAAAAGTTTGGAGGAAATGAGTATGAAATACGGACGTACCTATAATTTCTCCGCCGGACCCGCCATGATGCCGGAGGAGGTCTTGGAGGAGATCGCCGCCGAGATGATGAATTACCGGGGCAGCGGCATGTGCGTCATGGAGATGAGCCACCGCTCCAAGGTCTTTCAGCAGATCCGGGACGAGGCCGAGGCGGACCTGCGTCAGCTGATGGGCATTCCCGACAACTACAAGGTTCTGTTCGTTCAGGGCGGCGGCACCGTGCAGTTCGCCATGGTGCCCATGAATCTGATGAAGAACGGCGTGGCCTGCTATGTGGAGACCGGCAACTGGTCAAAGAAGGCCATCAAGGAGGCCCAGAAGTACGGTGAGGTGAAGATCGTCGCCTCCTCCGCGGACAAGAACTTCTCCTACATCCCTGACTGCTCCGATCTGGACATCCCCGACAACGCAGATTACGTCTATATCTGCGAGAACGAGACCATCAACGGCACCACCTATTTCCATCTGCCCAACACCAAGGGCAAGATCCTGGTGTCGGATCAGTCCTCCATGTTCCTCTCCCGTCCCTGCGATGTCACCAAGTACGGCCTGATCTGGGCGGGCGTACAGAAGAATGTGGGTCCCGCCGGCATGGCGGTGGTCATCATCCGGGAGGACCTGTTGCGGGAGGACCTGCCCCAGTTCGTGCCCACTTACATGAGTTACAAGACCCATGCGGACAATGACTCCCTGTACAACACTCCCAACTGCTGGGCCATCTACTGCTGCGGCAAGGTCTTCAAGTACCTGCTGGCAAACGGCGGACTGGAGGCCATGAACAAGCGCAACGAGGAAAAGGCCGCGGTGCTGTACGATTTCCTGGACCAGAGCAAGTTCTTCACCGGTGCTGTCCGCAAGGAGGACCGTTCCCTGATGAACGTGCCCTTCGTCACCCCCAGCAAGGAGCAGGATGCCGATGTGGTGGCCGCCTCCAAGGCCGCCGGCTTCGACAACCTGAAGGGCCACAAGAGCGTGGGCGGCCTGCGGGCGTCCATCTATAATGCCATGCCCAAGGAGGGCGTGGAGGCCCTGGTGGAGTTCCTGAAGAAGTACGAGGCAGAGCACGCGTAACGGCTTTCCATGGAGGACCTGCTCCCCCATGGAGGCCCCCCGTCAGTCTGCAGACTGGTGAACGCCGCCCAAGGCGGCTGAGTCGGGGAATTTTGGGCAGGTACACGCCCTGCGGAAAAGGATTAAAAATTCTTCTTTTGCCTCCGGCAAAAGAACTGGGGAAACCGGCGAAGCGCCGCCAGCGGTCTCGAAAGCGAGCCGATTTCGAGACCGCGGCGCGATTGGCGGCCCAAAAGGGCCGGGAATCGCAATGCCGTAACGGTGTAGCCCCCACGATTTCTACCAGCCCCCTTCCTTTTGTGCGGGTGGGAGAGCGAGTGGAACACGCCAGGCGTATCTCCACTCTTCACGCTCCACATCTTCACTCCGGTGAAGCCAGAGAGGCTTCGCCTTCCCCCTTCTTGCGATGGAGTCCGGAGCGTCAGGCAGACTGCCGTACGCGCAGCTCCTATCTCTGAACTCCACTCTCACGGAGGCGCCTGTCCCCCAATGGGCGTTTGGGGTTTCCGACATTGGCACCCCTGGGGTGTGCCGGAAATGTATGAAAAGGGGTATTATATATGGCATTAAGAGTTTTGGTTACCGATGGGATGGATGCTGGCGCAATGGAACAGCTGCGCAAGGATGGATATGAAGTCATCGAGCAGTTCTATGAGCCCGATCAGCTGGGCGCAGCCCTGCGGGACTTCGACGTGGTTATCATCCGCAGCGCCACCAAGATCAAGGAGCCGCAGATCGACGCCGCCGCAGGCAGCCGCCTGAAGCTCATCATCCGGGCCGGCGTCGGTGTAGACAACATCGCAGTCAAATACGCAGAGGAACACGGCATCCAGGTGAAGAACACGCCCCGCGCCTCCTCCAACGCGGTGGCGGAGCTGGCTCTGGCCCTGCTGTTCTCCTGTGCCCGGAACATCTCCATCGCGGGCCACACCATGCGGGAGAACAAGTGGGAGAAGAAAGCCTACTCCAAGGGCTTTGAGCTCTCCGGCAAGACTATGGGCGTCATCGGCTATGGCCGGATCGGCCAGCTGGTGGGCGCCAAGGGTCAAGCCCTGGGCATGAATGTGCTGTCCGTGGTCCACCGCAACAAGCCGGAGGGCTGCGAGTGCGAGACCATGCACTTTGTCACTATGGACGAGCTGCTCTCCCAGTCCGACATCGTCGTCCTCTGTGCCCCCAGTGGCGACAAGCCCCTGGTGGATGCGGAGTCCCTTGCGAAGATGAAGGATGGCGTGGTGATCATCAACGTCTCCCGGGGTGCCAACGTGAACGAGGCCGCCCTGCTGGACGCTCTGAACTCCGGCAAGGTCAAGGCCGCCGGTCTGGACGTGTGGCTGAGCGAGAAGGATCCCAACTGGGCCCTGGCCTCCCACCCGGCTGTCTCCTGCACGCCCCACATCGGCGCAGGCACCAAGGAAGCCCAGAAACGCATCGGCGCGGAATTGGTGGACATTGTAGAGAACTTCGGCTGATCAGTATTCCCGGTCAAACGCCCCTCCCGTTTTCACGGGAGGGGCGTTTTTCTGTGCCGTCTTTCCGATTTTTTCTTTTTCCGTAAATTGTTCCTATATTTTTATAATTTTTTAACTGCCATCCCTATTTACTTTTCAAAGTTGGCAGTGTATAATAGGGGCCATACAATCGCAGAACAGAAGGTGATGGCTTGAGGCAGGCAGTTGTCCCGTCCCAGTATCTGCAGATCGCTTTGGATCTGGCTACCCGCATCGCCCAGGGTGAGTTGACGGAGGGCAGCCGGATTTACGGTCGGTCGGTGCTGGCGTCGGAGTACGGGGTATCCCCGGAGACGATCCGCAAGGCCCTGCGGCTGCTGGCGGACATGAAGGTGGTGGATGTGAAGCCCCAGAGCGGGGCCGTAGTCCTCTCCGCCGACAGCGCCCGCCGGTACATCGAAAACTTCTCCGAGGATGCGGACATCCATTCCCTGCGCCTCCAGCTGAAGGCGCTGCTGGCGGAGTCCGCCGAGGTGAACCGGCGCATGGCGGACACCGTGTCGGCCCTGGTAAAAGGGCAGGACACATTTGCTGCGGCCGGTCAGCCCCTCCCCAACTATGAGGTCCCTGTCCCCAAGGACTCCCCTCTCATCGGCAAGAGCATCGGGGAGCTGAAATTCTGGCAGTCCACCGGCGGCACCATCGTGGCCATCCGGCGGGGCCAGACGGTGATCCTCTCCCCCGGTCCCTATGCCGAACTGTACAGCGGCGACGTCATCATCCTGGTGGGAAGCCCCAGCGCCGCAGAGGCCGCCCACCGGCTAGTAACGACAAAGGAGTGAAGGCAGCGATATGATCCAGTTTGAACACGTCTCCAAGAGCTATGGCAAGACCCCGGTCCTCAAGGACCTGAATTTCACCATTCCCGACGGACAGTTCGTGGTCCTGATCGGCCCTTCCGGCTGCGGCAAGACCACCACCATGAAGATGATCAACCGCCTGCTGGAGCCCGATTCCGGCACCATCCGCATCGACGGGCAGGATATCCACTCCCAGGACAAGGTGGAGCTGCGGCGGCATATCGGCTATGTGATCCAGCAGATCGGCCTGTTCCCCAACATGACCGTGGCCCAGAACATCTGCGTGGTCCCCAAGCTGCTGAAGTACGACAAGGCCCGGTGCGATGAGATCGTCCAGGAGATGCTGCAGCTGGTCCACATGGAGCAGTCTGCCAACAAGTATCCTTCCGAGCTCTCCGGCGGCCAGCAGCAGCGCATCGGCGTGCTGCGGGCCCTGGCGGCTTCTCCCCCCATCGTGCTGATGGATGAGCCCTTCTCCGCTCTCGATCCCTTGACTCGCGAGTCCCTGCAGGATGAGGTGAAGAACCTGCAGCAGAAGCTGAACAAGACCATCGTCTTCGTCAGCCACGACATGAGCGAGGCGCTGAAGCTGGCGGACATCATCATCTTCATGGCCGCCGGAGAAATCGTCCAGATGGCCTCCCCCGAGGAGATGCTGGAGCACCCCGCCAACGATCTGGTCCGCACCTTTATGGGCAAGCACACGCCGGACACCGCCCCCTCCAAAGTAGAGAGCTTCATGCGCACCAATGTGTTCAGCGTCCGGAAGGATCGCGGCGTGTTGGAGTGCGCCGAGCGCATGGCCCGAGGCAGCGTGGACACCCTGCTGGTCACAGACGAGCAGAACCGGTACTTAGGCACCATCTCCATCGGCGACATCCGCCACTGGGGCCGGGAACTCACCAGCATCGAGCCTCTGATCCGCCAGACTGCCCGGACCGTCCGGGTGGGGGACGAGGCCAAGGAGAGCTTCGACTACCTGCTGGACTCCGGTGCCAACTACGTGGTGGTGCTGAATGCGGACGACACCATCGCCGGTATCGTCACCAAGACCAGCGTGGCCCGCAGCGTGGCGGAGAATCTGTGGGGTGATTCCAAATGATGACGCTGATCCAGGACTACGGCGCCGACCTGCTGCGGGCCATCGGACTGCACACGATATATGTGCTGATCTCCGTGGTCATCGGCTTTGCGGCGGGACTGGTGTTCGGCATCCTCCTCTCCCGAATCCCGCGGTGGCTGTCGGGCATCATCATCCCCATTCTCTCCATCTTCCAGACCATTCCCGGCCTGGTGTTCATCGGCGTGCTGTTCATCTGGTGGGGGAATATCTATCCCACGGTGATCGTGGCCCTCAGTGTGTACGCCATGTTCCCAGTGCTGAAAAACACCTACACCGGTATTCTGGAGGTAGAGCCGAAATACATCGAGGCCGCCAAGGGCTGCGGCATGTCCTCCTTCCAGACGCTGGTGCGGGTGGAGCTGCCCCTGGCCATGCCGGTCATCATCTCGGGGCTGCGGATGGCCGCCATCTACACCGTCTCCTGGGCGGTGCTGGCCTCCATGATCGGCCTGGGCGGCCTGGGCGACTTTGTGTACCGGGGCACCAGCTCCAACAACAACACGCTGATTCTCCTGGGGGCCATCCCGGCGGCCATACTGGCCGTTCTCTTCGGACTGGTCATTGACCTGCTGCAGAAAAGGGTCACGCCCCGCGGCCTGCGAAAGGAGGCGGGCAAATGAGCTGGGACCTGATTTTTCAACATCTCTTCATCGTTCTGGCGGCCAGCCTGCTGTCCATCGCCGTGGGACTGCCCTTGGGCATCTGGGCATACGTCTCCAAGACCGCCCGGCCCGTCATCCTGCGGATTGTGGACCTGCTGCAGACCATTCCCTCCCTGGCCCTTCTGGGCATCATCATGGTGGTGCTGGACCCCGGCAAGCTGACGGTCATCACCGGCATCACGCTGTACTCCCTGCTGCCCATCGTGCGGAACACCTGCTTGGGACTCCAGGAGGTGGACCCGGGTGTGAAGGAAGCCGCCCGGGGCATGGGCATGAGCAAGCCCTACCGGGTGCTGATGGTGGAGTTCCCCCTGGCCTTCCCCACGGTGTTCACCGGCATCCGCATCGCGGTGGTAAACGCCATCGGCACTGCGGTATTCGCAGCTTTCGTGGGCGGCGGCGGTCTGGGCGGCGTCATCACCCAGGCCATCCGGATCTCCGATATGTCCCTGATTCTGGCGGCCACCGGCGTCCTTATGGTCATCGCCGTGGTGCTGGACCTCATCATGAGCTGGTTCGAGGGGCAGATGCGCAAGAGCCGGGGCGGCTCCAAGAAAATGTGGATCCCGGTGGCGGCCATCGTACTGGCGTTCATCCTGCTGCTGCCCTATGGCCGCGGCGGCACCGGCGACATTCTTCTCTATGACGGCGACTACTCCGAAACCCAGCTGATGCACCACATGGTAAAGATGCTGGTGGAGGACCAGACGGACCTGACCGTCACCATTCAGGATCAGATGTCCCAGGTGAACAACTGGAACTCCCTGAAGGATGACAGCCACACCTGCGACCTGATGATCTCCTACGACGGCACGATCCTCACCACCTTCCTGGGCCAGGACACGGTGGACGTTCCGGAGGGCATGACGATCTACGACTACGTCCAGGGCGAGCTGGACAGCTACGGCCTCACCCAGCTGGAGCAGCTGGGCTTTGAAAACACCTACGCCATCGGCGTGCCCCAGGCCCTGGCGGACGAGTACGGCCTGGAGACCATCAGCGACCTCATCCCCATTGCGGACCAGCTGACCTTCGGCGCGGAGCAGGAGTTCTTCACCCTGGAGGGCAGCATGAAGTATGACCCCTTTGTGAAGTTCTACGGTCTGAATTTCCAGGACGCGGTCTCTGTGGATATGGGCCTGAAGTACTCCGCCATTGAAAACGGCAGCTTCGATGTGGCGGTGGTCTACTCCACCGATGGCCTGAACAAAAAGGTCGGGCTGAAGGTCCTGGAGGACAACCAGAGCTTCTTCCCCGACTACAACGGCGTCTTTCTGGTGCGGGACGATCTGCTGGAGAAGTACCCGGAGGTGGCGGACATTCTGAACCAGCTGGCGGGCAAGATCCCCACCGAGCAGATGGCGGAGCTGACCTACCAGGTGGACGTGGAGGGCCGCACTGTGGATGAGGTGGCCCGGGAGTTCCTGGTGAGCCTGGGGCTGCTGGAGGCCTGATCCCCGCTCTCTTTCAAAACCGCTCTGGAGCGCGAACGCTCCAGAGCGGTTTCCTTTGGAAAATTTCCACTTCTTTGCAACCGGCATCACGTTTTCTCGTCTATGTTGGTGAGAGAACCTCCGGCCGTGGGCTGGAGACAGGAGGAGGATCCCATGAATCTGCAAAAGCGGTACTTATTGATGGGCGGAGCCGTGCTGGCCATCCTGCTGACGCTGGCGGCAGGACTGCTGTTCTGGGGCCGGAGGCCCTTCCGGGGTCTGGAGGCGGCGGACATCGCCGCAGCCACCGTCCTGGTGGCCCCCCCGGATGTGACACTGGAGCTGGATGCCGGGGAGATCGAGACCCTGGCGGATCTGCTGGCAGATGTCCGCATCACGCGGCCGGACCAGTCCTATTCGGAGTATGCCGGACAGACCGTCCTGTTCACGGTGACCATGGCTGACGGCACAGCTGCGAACGTCACGGCCTACAACCCGTTTCTGATTATCGACGGCACCGGCTGGCGCACCGCCTATGCGCCCTGCGAGGCGCTGAACCGCTTTGCCAACGAGCTGCTGCGGGAGAGAGGAGGATAACATGGAGGACACGGAGATCATCGACCTGTACTGGCAGCGGGATCAGCGGGCTATTGACGAGACCCACGGCAAATACGGCGGCTTCCTGGCGGGGATTGCCTGGAACATCCTCCGCAGTCACAGCGACGCGGAGGAGTGCGTCAACGACACGTATCTGCGCACCTGGAACGCCATTCCTCCGGCCCGCCCCTCCGCCTTCCGGGCCTGGCTGGGGCGCATCGTCCGCAACCTCTCTCTGGACCGCTGGAAGCAGAGCCGCACCGCCAAACGGGGCGGGGACGGCATGGAGGTGCTGTTGGGGGAGCTGGATGACTGTGTGCCGGAGCCCCACGGAACCGAGAAGACGATGGAGGACCAGGAAATCGCGTCGCTCATCAGCGCGTTTCTGCGGCGGCAGAGTCCGGAGAGCCGCATCATCTTCCTGCGGCGGTACTGGTACGGGCAGAGCGTGGCGGATATTGCCGCCGGAATGAACTGCGGAGAGGGGAAGGTCAAGTCCTCTCTCTTCCGCACCCGGAAGGCCCTGCGGACCTATCTGGAACAGGAGGAGGTGTTTTTGTGAAAGCGGAGCGGTTGTTTCAAATCCTGGGTCTGGTGGACGAAAGCCTCATAGAGGAGGCGGACACCGCCTCCTCCCCCGCCGCTGTACAGCGGCGGCCCTCATGGGTTCGGCTTTTGGCCGCGGCCGCATGTCTCGCGGTGATCTGCGCCGGGGCGTGGGGACTGTGGCAATCGAATCTGGGAGCGGGCACCGGCAGCCCCGGAGATGCCGCGCTGGCCGGTGGAGAATCCGGCGGTGACGGCCACAGCCCGGGCACTACCTTCCTGTCCTACGCCGGGCCGGTCTTTCCGCTGACCACGGCGGAAACGAACACCCGCCTGACCGCAGGGCGGACCGTCACCTGGGATTTTGCCCCCGGCTCCTATGAGGATGGATCCCCCCGACAGTGGGGGGCCCAGGTGACAGACAGCTACACGCTGACCAATCCTGCTGACGGCAGTGTGACGGTCAACGCCCTCTACCCCGTCTCCACCAGCTGGCTGGACTTTCCCGAGCTGAACGCTGCTGTCACCGTGGATAGCGGGGGGACCGGTTTCTCTGTGCTCTCCGGCGGCTACGCCGGAGGCTTTCAGGACGCCGGGGAGCCGGACGGCTCCACCTGGAACCTGGCCCCGCCGGACGAATGGGCCGATTATCAGGCACTTCTGGCAGACGGAGAATACCTGTCCCGGGCGATGGAGGAAACTGCTGCCCCGGAGGTCCCGGTGACTGTATATCAGTTCACGGATTTCGCCGCGCCCCATGAGGAATACAACGCCGCTACCCAGGCGGTGACCTTCACTACCGACCCAGAGGCCACCACAGTCCTCTCCTACGGCTTCAACGGCATGAGTCGGGATGCGGACCGGGGCTGGTGCCAGTACAGCTATTTCGTTCCCGACGGTGTCCGGAGAGAGACGGAAACAAAAATTCTGATCGTCCTGGGTGATGACATCGGCGATTATGTCCTCCAGGGGTATGCCGACGGCGGCTGTGACCAGGAGATCGATGGGGTGTCCTGCACCGTCACCCGCCGGGAGACCACCTTGGCCGATGTGCTGGACCTGCTGTGCCGGGCTTATCAGGCGGAATTTGAGCAGTTCAGCCTGGGCCGCGGGCAGGAAAGCCCCTTCCGGTATCTCTCTCAGGCGCAGTACCAGGGATTGGTGTGGCAGCTGCTGGAGCAGTACGGCCTCTTCTCCGGCACCCCCAAGGACCGGTACAGCGACGGCCGACTGGATGAGATCCTGATGGAAGCCCTGTCCCAGGAGCGGGTGCTGTACCTGTCCTTCCCCGTCACCGTCCCGGCAGGCGGCAGTGTTACTGTGGCGGCTTCTTTTTGGAAGGCACCCAGCTATGACTACGGCTGCTCTGGTTCGGAGAACGTGGGCCTCCAGGGCTATGATCTGGTGACGGCCCTGGGATCCACGCTGGAGTTCACCGGCCAGACCGCCGCCCTGGTGAACACGGACACCATTGAGATCGTCCGGCAGAACCTGGGCTTTGATCTGGAAAACGGTGTTACCCAGGTATCGCTGGATCTGGCGGAGCCTCACTACTATCTGGAAATCCGTCCTCTGGAGGGATAATCACAAAGACGCGCCTATGGAAGTTCCACAGGCGCGTCTTTGGCATCGTTCACTTCTTCCGGCCCCGTATCCAGGCCGCCAGAAGCAGCCCCGGGAGGGAGGCCGCGAGGACTCCCAGCTCCAGGATCTCCTGACCCCCTGTGCGTTCAGCAGGGGACTCTTCCTGAACGGGCAGCGAATCTGGTCCCATCTCCGCATCAGCCGCATCGGCCTGCCGTGCCTCCCAAGCTTCAAGGGAGGCCGATTTCAACACAGCAGGCGGCGGGGCATCCGCTGCCCAGGCCGGGGACGGGGAGGGCATCCGGACCTGGTCCAGCAGCTTTTCCGGCGCAGCGGGGCTCCGGTCCGGTGACGTCTCCCACTCCGGGAGAAACCCGGCGCTGGGGAACTGCCACAGGGAGCCGTCCGCCAACACCGCCAGGGTCCGGTCGCTGCAGGGGACGGCACAAACCACACCGTTCGTGATCCGCACAATGCCGTCACAGGCCTCCGTGTTATAGGGGTCCTCCGGGTCCACCAGACCGTCCCGCAGCATGGCCGGACGGTCGCTGCCCCAGGCCCAGAGAGTTCCGTCCGCCGTCACAGCGGTACATCTGGTGAACTGCACCACATCCTCCAGCAGTTTTTCCGGCTGGCCCAGGGACTGCCACTGGACTGTATCCGACAGATTATTCTCCCAGGGCACACGCCAGAGACTACCATCCTGCCCCTGGACCAGCATGGCAGGGTCCTGAATTCCGCAGTACAGACTGCCCACAGCGGCCACATGTTCCATCAAAGGTGCCGCGGTACAGGTATCCCCGTCAAACCAGACCCGCACCAGCGTCCCATCCTCCTTCACCGCCAAATCCCCAAACAGCTGAACCACCTGGTCCAGTACCTGGGTGGGCGGATAGTAGGGATCATCCTGATGTTCCTCCAGGGACACTCCGGACCGGGCGCCCCAGGTCCACACCGTCCCGTCAGCGCACAGGGCAGAACATTCCGTCTCCCCGACTGATACGGACACCACGTCCTCCAGCAGCCGGTACGGCTCCTCCTCGCCGAAGGTCCGGCCCGCGTGGCCGCCCCAGCCCCAGAGGGTCCCATCCTCGTCAATGGCGGCGGCCGTGATAAACCCCGCGTCCACATACCGGGCATTCTCCAGCAGGACATTGGCCTCCTCCCAGGGCAGCGGGTCCTGGTCCGTGGGGCCCACCGCGCCGTGGAAGCTGTCTCCCCAGGCCAGCAGGGCGCCGTCCGCTCGGATAGCATAGTAAGTGTATCCGCTGGTGGCAATGGGCTGGCTGATTGACTCCAGCGCCGCCGCTGTACCGGCCAGCAGCATGGCCGAAAGAAGCCCGCAGGCAAGTATTTTCATATCCGCCGCCTCCTTTTTCCCACTGTACCATACAGCCTATCCAAAAAGCAAGCCCCGCACCGTCCCGGCGCGGGGCTTGTCCTTTATTTCTCGATCTTCACAAATTTCTCCGCCGGGGCGTGACACAAGGGGCAGCGGAAATCCGGCGGCAGGGATTCTCCCTCATAGACATAACCGCAGACAGTGCAGCGGTAGCCGTTGATCTCTACCGTGCGGTACACGGTGGCAGTGGGCGGCGTGGCCTTGCCCCGGTCCGTATAGGCCTGGAGGGTCAGCACCCTCCCGTCTCCCAACACCTCCGCCTCTGTGGCCTGGCCCACGAAAAGGAGGAAGCTGCCGATCTCCATCTGGTCCACCACCTTGCATGCGATGCGGGAGACCATGTGCTCCTTCAGGTATGGATTGCCGTTGCTGTCGGTCTCCGCCGCCCGGCCGGCGAACTTGTCCGTCACCCGGCCGGACTTGTAGCCGAACAGGTCGATGATCTCCCCCGGCGCGTCCGCACCCAACAGGGTAACGGAGAAGCTCCCCGCCGCCTGAATGGCCTTGCAGGTCTCGTGGTCCTTGTTCACCGCCACGGTGAACTTGGGCGGGAAGGAAGAGGTCACCTGGTGGAAGGAGTTGACGATGCAGCCGTGGCGCTTGCCGTCCGCTGCCGCAGAGAGCAGACAAAGGGCGTAGTCCATCTTCTGATATGCCTTGTTGTCCATATTGATTTCCTTTCTGGCGGATCCGCCGCCGGACATCCCGCATGTTTCTCTTGATGGAATAAGTTTACCAGAAGCCGCCATTTTATGCAGTTGCATCCGCGACTGCTGCCGCGCAAAAATTTTCTTCCATTTTCTGTGGACAAATACCGGATTTGGGCGTATACTCTCCTTAACCAGATGCCATTATCCTGATTTATATTTTCTATAAGTCCGGATAATGGCTCAAAATCTAAATAAAAGGAGTGATTCTATGTCTGAGAGCTACGCTGGCAAGATCAACCGGAAGCTGCTGAAAAAGCGCCGCATCATCAACGCCGCCGCCGGGCGGGAGCCGTCGGACCTGGTGCTGAAGAACGCCACCTATGTCAACGTCTTCTCCAACGAGCTCTGTCATGCGGACATCGCCGTGGCAGAGGGGCTGATCGTGGGCATGGGCCAATACTCCGGCACGGTAGAGGAGGACTGCACGGGTAAAATCGTCCTGCCCGGCTTTCTGGATGCCCACATCCATCTGGAGAGCTCCCTGGTCTCTCCCAAGGAGTTCGTGAAGGCCGTGCTGCCCCACGGCACCACCACCGTCATCACCGACCCCCATGAGATCGCAAACGTCATGGGTACCGACGGCATCGAGTACATGCTCCAGGCCACGGAGGGCCTGCCGGTGGACGTGCGGTTTATGCTGCCCTCCTGTGTGCCGGCCACGCCCCTGGACGAGTCCGGCGCGTCCCTGGACTACCGGGCCATCGACTCCTTCTATGACCACCCCCGGGTCCAGGGACTGGCGGAGATGATGAATTTCGTAGGCATCATCGCCGGGGACGACCAGCCGGTGGAGAAGATCGTGGCCGCCCAGGCCCACCACAAGAAGATCGACGGCCACGCGCCGGATCTGGTGGGCAACGACCTGAACGCCTACATCGCCGCCGGCGTCTATTCCGACCACGAGTGCCACGACCTGAACGACGCCATCGCCAAGCTGGAGCGGGGGCAGTTTATCATGATCCGGGAGGGCACTGCCGCCCGGAACCTGGACGCCCTTGCCCCCCTGCTGTGCGACAAATACTCCGAGCGATGCATGTTCTGCACCGACGACAAGCACCCCAACGACCTGCTGGAGAAGGGCCATATCGACTACATCGTCAAGCGGGCCATCGGCCTGGGGGTGGATCCTATCACCGCCGTGAAGGTGGCCTGCCACAACGCCGCCCGGTACTTCCTGCTGAACAACCGGGGCGCCATCGCCCCGGGCTACCTGGGGGACTTCGTCATCATCGACAACTTCCAGGACTTCAACATCGAGAGAGTCTTCAAGAAGGGCGAGCTGATGGTGGACCACGGCGTGGTGAAGGACTTCCCCGCCCCGGCCATCGACCCCTATCTCACCGAACGGGCCCACAGCACCTTCCATGTGGAGCACCTGACGGCGGAGGACTTTACGGATGCCCGGCCCCGGGGCATCATCGGCATGGTGAACGGGGAGATCACCACGGTGGACGCCGGCTACTCCGACCGGATCGACGTGGAGTATGACGTGCTGAAGATTGCCGTGGTGGAGCGCCACAAGAACACCCATCATATCGGCATCGGCTTTCTCCAGGGCTACGGTCTGAAATCCGGCGCTGTGGCCACATCCGTCTCCCACGACTCCCACAACATTATCGTGGTGGGCACCAGCGAGGACGACTGCGCCGCCGCAGCCAACCGGGTGGTGGAGCTGAACGGCGGCATCGTAGTCTGGGACCAGGGCAAGCCGGTGGCAGAAGTCCCTCTGGCCATCGCAGGCATCATGAGCGATGAGTCCCTGACATCTGTCAACGAAAAGCTGGAATTCGCCAAGGCAAAGGCCCACGAGCTGGGCGTCAATCCGGGCATTGACCCCTTCATGACCCTGAGCTTCATGGCCCTGCCGGTAATCCCCTCCCTGCGGATCACCACCCGCGGCGTGTTCGATGTCACCACGCAGAGCTACGTGTGAGGAGAGCGAATATGCTGGAATTTCTTCTGGGGGCATGCTTTTTCCTGTGCATTTTTGCCCCCTTCACCTTTGTGATCTTTCTGATCGACGCCATCAAGAAAGTCGTCTCCGGCGATGGAAACGAGTATTTCCCCGGTCTGGGCGCCGGGCTAAGCCTGTTTATCATGCTGGGCGGGATCTTCTATGTGCTTTTATGAATGCGCAAAATTAGCACTCTCGATACCAGAGTGCTAAAATTCACAGATCGTTCAAACAAATGACACACAATATCCGATTTTCCATCCTATCATAATACTTGAAAAGAAGAACAGAAGGTCTTTGAAAGGCACCTGTTCCGCCCGGCGGCATCACCCTCCATGATCCATCTGCCGTCGGTCCCAACTACGGATCATCAGGATTTGATAGGAGGAATTGATTATGTTTGAAATGAGACCTTACCGCAGAAATTCTATGAGCACCTGGAATCCCTTCTCCGAGATGGAGGAGATGGAGCGTCGCCTTTTCAACAACGACTTCTTCTCCGGCCGCGGTCTGGCGGAGTTCAAAACCGACATCACCGATGAAGGCGACTACTACGAGCTGAAGGCCGACCTGCCCGGCTTCAAGAAGGAGGACATCCAGCTGCAGCTGGACGGCGACACCCTCACCATCCAGGCCCAACGTCACTCCGAACATGAAGAGCAGGAGAAAAAGGGGAAGTACGTGTGCTGTGAGCGTTCCTACGGCGCGTACAGCCGGAGCTTCGACGTCTCCGGCATCCGGGCGGAGGGTATTACCGCCTCCTACGACAGCGGTGTGCTGACACTGAAGCTGCCCAAGAAGACAGTGGAGGTTTCCTCCAGCCGGCAGATCAGCATTGACTAAAATCAAAGCAGGAAAAGACCCGCGGTGTACGCCGCGGGTCCTTTGCTGTCCCTTTTCCGTCATATCTCCGCCTCTTCCAAGGGCAGGAAGGACCGGAAGAGATACCGGCCGTCCTCCGCCGCCTCCAGTGTCAGCTCTTTGCCTCCTCCAGTGAGGACTAGCAGCTTCCCCTCCCACCGGCCGGCCTCGCAGATGAACATGCCGGGGCCGGCGTCGCTGGTGAAGTTGTAGAAGGCGTCGGTCTCCGGCAAGTACACCAGCTCCCCGGAGCTCTCCGGCACATTCGTCAGGTCTGCCGTGGTGATGTCGGCGTGCTCCTCCAGGTACGCGTCCAGCTCCGTCCGCCGGTACCGGTGGATGGGCACCGGCATCCGGTCCAGGGAGTCCACCCCCTGGAAGGGCCAGCCCCCGGCCCCCTTCAGGGCCTGGAACTCAGCCTCGTCCTCCACCGTGCCCCCGATCCCCATGTAGCGCAGAAACTCCACCAGGTCCAGGTCCTCCGGCCGCTCATAGTAAGAGGTGAAGAAGCTGCAGACGGAATTGACGTATGAGACGTTCTCCCGCTCCTTAAAAGGCGCGAAGGCCTCGTTCACCTGGGCGATCTCCTTCACCGTCAGGGCGTCGGCGGCCTCCGGTGTCTCCACCTGTTCCGTCTCCGAAAAATCGGCCCCGCCGTCCTCCGGTGCCGTTCCCGCCTTGCCGCAGCCGGTTAGCAGCAGGGCCAGTAGCAGCGCCCCGACGCAGGCGAATCGGCATCTACGCATACGATCCCCCCCCCCTTTTTCTCAGCAAACCGCAAAAAATCCGGGAAATCATCGCAAAACAGCCACAAATTCCGTTGAAATCATTACAAGGGCAACGCCTCATGTTCCACGGTGATCTGGCAGCTCTTCATGGCCGCAAGCGCGGTCCGATGGCTCTCCGGGGTGACACCTGCGCAGCAGGCGGCATCCACCGCTACCTCTGCCTCCGGCAGGAACGCCTTCACCAGCAAGGCGTTGGAAATCACGCAGATGTCGGTGCAGAGGCCGATCAGCGTCACCTTTTCAATGAGTTCCTTTTCATTCTCCTCCGCCAGCAGACGCCCCAGCTCCGCGCTGCCGAAGGAGGGCTTGTCCAGAATGGCCTGTCCTGCGCTGGCAGGCCGGAGCTGCTCGACGATCTCCCAGCCCTCGGTCCCCCGGATGCAGTGGGGTACAGGCAGGTTCCGCCCCTCCCGGGTATGGAGATAGTCCGCCCCATGGGTGTCCCGGGTGAAGAAAATCCGCTCCCCCCGGCGGATGCCTGCGGCCACCCGCTCCGCCGCAGCAGGCACGATCCGCCGCGCCTCCGGTGTCCCCAGAGCGCCGGACACAAAGTCGTTCTGCATATCCACAACGATCAGGATGTTCATTATGATCTCCTCCTTTTTATCATCATAGCAGACGCCGCGCCGGGCCGCAAGACCTTCCCCCGGGGGAAAAGAATGTTGACTTCTCTTTTCATCCGGTTTAAGATATGGAATGTCTGTCCGCCGAATTTTTCGGCGAATGTGAAAAAGAGAAGGAGAGAGAAGTTTGAGTCGCGAAAATTTCCGATCCCGGCTGGGATTCATTCTGGTAAGCGCCGGCTGCGCCATCGGCATCGGCAATGTGTGGAAATTCCCCTACGTCACCGGTGTCAACGGCGGCGGCGTATTCGTGTTGTTCTACATCATCTCCCTGGTCATCATGGGGGTTCCCATTCTGACCATGGAGCTGGCGGTGGGCCGTGCCAGCCGCAAGAGCGCCGTGCTGGGCTACAAGGCCCTGGAGCCCAAGGGCAGCCGCTGGCACATCCACGGCTGGCTGTGCGTAATCGGGTGCTGCCTGCTGATGATGTACTACACCACGGTCTCCGGCTGGATGCTGGGTTACTGCTTCAAGTTCGCCTCCGGCACCTTCAGCGGCATGCAGCCCTCTGATGTAGACACAGTCTGGACCGATATGCTGGCCAATCCCGGCGAGATGACGCTCTATATGGTAATCATCGTGCTGGCGGGCTTCATCGTGTGCAGCTTCGGTCTGCAGAAGGGGCTGGAGCGGATCAGCAAGTGGATGATGATCTGCCTGCTGGCACTGATCGTCATTCTGGCCATCAACAGCCTGACCCTGGACGGCGCTATGGAGGGCGTGAAATTCTATCTGGTGCCGGACTTTGAGCGGGCCGCGGAGGTCGGCATCGGCAATGTGATCGTGGCCGCCATGAACCAGTCCTTCTTTACCCTGAGCCTGGGCATCGCCGCCATGGAAATCTTCGGCAGCTATATGTCCGACGCCAACCGCCTGCCCGGCGAGGCCGTGCGGATCTGCTGCCTGGACACCTTTGTGGCCTTGATGTCCGGCATGATCATCTTCCCCGCCTGCTTCAGCTTTGGTCTGGAACCCGGCCAGGGACCATCCCTGATTTTTATGACCCTGCCACGGGTGTTCGTCAGCATGACCGGCGGCCGGCTGTGGGGCGCCCTGTTCTTCCTGTTCCTGACCTTCGCCAGCTTCACCACGGTGCTGGCGGTGTTCGAGAACATTATGGCCAGCTGCATGGACAACTTCGGCTGGTCCCGGAAAAAAGCCACCATCGTCTGCGGAATCTTCATCCTCTTGGCCAGCATGCCCTGTGTGCTGGGTTACAATCTCTGGTATTTCGAGGCGTCCCTGCCCAGCGGCGCCACCGGCCAGATCCTGGATATCGAGGACTTCCTGGTGAGCAATCTGCTGCTGCCCATCGGCTCCCTGATCTATCTGCTGTTCTGCGTCAGCAAGTGGGGCTGGGGCTTTGACAAGTATCTGGCGGAAGCCAACAAGGGCACCGGCCTGGGGATGTCCCCCAGGTTCAAGATCTACTTCCAGTTCATCCTGCCCATGCTGATTCTGGTGATCCTGCTGGTGGGGCTGGGCAGCTGGGGCTGGCGTGCCCTTATCTGCGCCGCTGTGGCCGTGTTCGTGTGGTTCATGGCCCGCCGCAGCTCCTCCAAATCCACCATTTGAGCGAAGTGACCTGTCAAAAGAGAGGACCGTCAAAGACGGTCCTCTCTTTTGCATCTCACGGCAGCTTCGCCTGGAACAGCCCGTGGCAGGAGCAGCAAAGGTACAGCTTCGCCCCGCCCCGCAGCTGGGGGATGCGGAACTCGCTGCCCTGTTCCGGATACAGCCGCGCCAGCAGCAGCCGGTCCGGTGTCACACAAGCGGTAAAGCGGATATAGTGCCCCTTGTCCATGGGGTGGCGGAAGGTGACATACCAGTCCTCCTCCACCTCCTGGACCGTTACGGCGTGATCCGGATCTGCGGACCGGACCTCCAGGGGCTCCAGCCGCCGGCCGCAGCAGGCAAGCTGCCCTCCCGCCGCAGCTGTCAGAATGTTGCCGCAGTCCGGGCACACGTAAAACTGTATTTTTTTCATATTTCCTCCATCCGGCGCCGCCGGAAGCAGGTCTCCGTCCAGAATTCCCTCCACGCTGACGCCAAAAATCTTCGCAAGGCGCGGCAGCATCCCCACGTCCGGGCAGCCCTGGCCCCGCTCCCACTTGCTGACGGCCTGAGCGCTGACGCCCAGCAGTTCCGCCGCCTGCCGCTGGGTCCACCCCCGCTCCAGGCGCAGGCGCCGGAGCAGCGTCCCGGTGTCTTGGTCATGCATCTCTTCTCACCTCTCCCACAGGATACCCGAAATTCCGCTGGAACGCAAGCAACGCTCCGTTGAGTTCGTATGGCTCTGCAAAATGTCGCCGCTTCGCTTCTCCTAGGGCTGTTTTCTTGGCGACTCCTCCGAATTTGCAGGAAGCGGGGCTTTTTCCTGCAAAATGACTTTTCATCCGGACGGCGATATGGTATATTGGGTGGGAGAAACACGGCTCCCCCGTGACACACAGGAGGTCTCTTGATATGATAACACTTCATAACAACGGCGTGTTCCTGGCGGGCGGCGTCCCCGCTGCTGCCGGCCCGGTCTCTCCGGAGGAGGGGCGGAAACGGACCATGGCCTGGTCCATTCTCCAGGCCCACAACATCTCCGGCGATCCGGAGCACCTGCAGATCCGCTTTGACGCCATGGTGTCCCACGACATCACCTATGTGGGCATTATCCAGCAGGCCCGGGCCTCCGGCATGAAGGAGTTTCCCATCCCCTATGCGCTTACCAACTGCCACAACAGCCTGTGTGCCGTGGGCGGCACTATCAATGAGGATGACCATGTCTTCGGCCTCTCTGCCGCGAAAAAGTACGGCGGTATCTACGTGCCTGCCAACCAGTCCGTCATCCACTCCTATGCAAGAGAGCAGATGGCGAAGGGCGGCACCATGATCCTGGGCTCCGATTCCCATACCCGGTACGGGGCTCTCGGCACCATGGCCGTGGGTGAGGGCGGCCCGGAGCTGGCCAAGCAACTGCTGAAGAACACCTGGGACATCAACTATCCCAAGGTGGTGCTGGTGTACCTCACCGGCGCGCCCCGCCGGGGCGTGGGGCCCCACGACGTGGCCATTGCCCTGGTGAAGGCCACCTTTGCAAGCGGCTTCGTCAATAACTGCGTTTTGGAGTTCTGCGGCCCCGGTATTGCAGCTCTCCCCATCGACTACCGCAATGGCATCGACGTGATGACCACCGAGACCACCTGCCTCTCCTCCATTTGGGAGACGGACGGCGTGACGGAGGGCTTCTACCGCGCCCACCAGCGGCCGGAGGATTACCGGGAGCTGCACCCGGCGGACGGAGCCTACTACGACAAGTACATCGAGATCGACCTCTCCAAGGTCGAGCCCATGATCGCCCTGCCCTTCCACCCATCCAATGCCTGGACCATCCATGAGTTTCTGGAGAATGCCGCCGACATCCTGGCGGCTGTGGAGGCGGACGCCCAGAAGCGGTATCCTAAGGCCCATGTGAAGCTCACGGACAAAATCCGTGACGGCGGCGTCTGGGCGGATCAGGGTGTCATCGCCGGATGCGCCGGCGGCCTCTTCGACAACATTACCGAGGCGGCGGACATCCTCCGGGGCGGCTCCACCGGCAACGGTGCCTTCACTCTGGACATATACCCCACCAGTGTCCCCGTCAGTCTGGAGCTGACGAAGATCGGTGCCACGGCGGACCTGCTGGAGACCGGCGCCGTCATCAAGCCCAGTTTCTGCGGCCCCTGCTTCGGCGCGGGAGACGTGCCTGCCAACAACGGCTTGAGCCTGCGGCACACCACCCGGAACTTCCCCAACCGGGAGGGATCCAAGCCCGCGGAGGGCCAGTTCGCCGGCGTGTGCCTGATGGACGCCCGCTCCATTGCCGCCACGGCGGCCAACGGCGGCCGGATCACCGCCGCCACAGACATCGATTACACCTCCGTCCACCACGACTACCACTTCGACAAGGGCGTCTATGACCGGCGGCTGTACTACGGCTTCGGCAAGGCGGATCCCAGCGTGGAGCTGGTGATGGGCCCCAACATCACGGACTGGCCGAAGATGCAGCCCCTGGCGGAAAATCTGCTGGTGGAGCTGGCGGCGGTGCTCCACGATCCCGTCACTACCACCGACGAGCTGATCCCCTCCGGCGAGACCTCCTCCTACCGGTCCAACCCCCTGCGGCTGGCGGAGTTCACCCTGTCCCGCCGGGAGCCTGCCTACGTGGGCCGGGCCAAGGCCGTGGCGGAGATTGAGGCGGAACGGCTGGGGGGGGACGCCCCGGAGAAGCTCACCGCCATTCTGGACAAGGTGGGCGACGGCTCCGCGCTGGTGAAAACCACTCAGTTCGGCTCCTGTGTCTTTGCCAACAAGCCCGGCGACGGCTCCGCCCGGGAACAGGCGGCCTCTTGCCAGAAGGTGCTGGGGGGCTTTGCCAACATCTGCTATGAGTTCGCCACCAAGCGGTATCGCTCCAACTGCATCAACTGGGGAATCCTGCCCTTCACACTGGACGCGGGCACGTCCTTTGACTACGCCCCCGGCGACTGTGTGTTCGTCCCCGGCATCCGCCAGGCCATTGAGAACGGCATTGAGGATATCCCGGCTAGGGTCATCAGGACGGACGGCGCCGTAGAGGGCCTGATGCTCCATGTGAAAGGCCTGACGGACGATGAGAAGGAAATCATTCTCGACGGATGCCTGATGAACTATTACGCCAAGCGTAATTAAAGAGGGGACTTCCTCCCCTCTTCAGATCCCCCATTTGCCTCTGCCGTTGCAGCATTATGATTCCCGGCCCTGTCTGGGCCGTCAATCGTGCCGCTGTCTCGAAACAGCCTCACTTTTCCGCCACGGGCGGCGTTTTGGCTGTTTCCCAGTGACATCGGTCACTGGAGGCACCGCCCAGGGCGGCTAGGTCAAAGCATTTTCGGCAGGCACAGAAGGGGAATTGCCCCGGAGGGGCGAGAGAGGCCCCTCTGGAGGGTGCCCTGGCGAAAATGATTCAAAGTGGTCCGGCTGCGCCGGGCTCCGAAATTTCTAATGATTGGCGAGGTTGAGACCATGGATAAAATCAAGATGACCACCCCCCTGGTGGAGATGGACGGCGATGAGATGACCCGGGTTCTGTGGGCCTGGATCAAGGAAAAGCTGATCCTGCCCTTCGTGGACCTGAAAACGGAGTACTATGACCTGGGCCTGCTCCATCGGAACGAGACGCGGGACCAGGTGACCATCGACGCCGCCAACGCCACCAAGCGCCTGGGCGTGGCGGTGAAGTGCGCCACCATCACCCCCAACCGCCAGCGGATGGAGGAGTACCCCCAGCTGACGGAGATGTGGAAGAGCCCCAACGGCACCATCCGGGCGATTTTGGACGGCACCGCCTTCCGGGCGCCCATTGTCCTGCCCATGATCCACCCGGTTGTGAAGAACTGGGAGGCGCCCATCACCATCGCCCGCCACGCCTACGGCGATATGTACAAGGCTGTGGACATGGTGACCGAGGAGCCGGGCACCGCCACCCTCACCTTCAAGGGCGAGAGCGGCGCGGAGAAGACCCTCACCGTTCAGACGGTCAGCGGTCCCGCCGTGTGGCAGGGCCAGCACAACACGGAGAAGAGCATCCGTGCCTTTGCCCGCAGCTGCTTCCAGTACGCCATCAATCAGCGGCAGGACTTGTGGTTCTCCACCAAGGACACCATCTCCAAGGTCTACGACGGAGAGTTCAAACGGATCTTCGAGGAGGAGTATGAGACCACCTACAAGGTGGAGTTTGAAAGGCTGGGCCTCACCTACTTCTACACGCTCATCGATGACGCGGTGGCGCGGGTGATCCGCTCTAGGGGCGGCTTCATCTGGGCGCTGAAAAACTACGACGGCGACGTGATGAGCGACATGGTGGCCACCGCCTTCGGCAGTCTTGCCATGATGACCTCCGTGCTGGTATCTCCGGACGGCACCATGGAGTTCGAGGCGTCCCACGGCACCGTCACCCGGCACTACTACAAGTACCTGAAGGGGGAGAAGACCTCCACCAACCCCATCGCCACCATCTTCGCCTGGTCCGGCGGTTTGAAGCGGCGGGGCGAGTTGGACGGTCTGCCGGAGCTGGTGCAGTTCGGCCAAGCGCTGGAGGATGCCTCCCTGGAGACGCTGAAAGACGGCGTGATGACAAAAGATCTGCTGGGGCTGGTAGAGCCCGGCTTCCAGGCCCGCGGTGTGGACAGTGAGGAATTTTTGGACGAGATCGCCAAGCGGTTGGCCGATAAATTGGGATAAAAGGGGACTGCTAAAAGCCCGGACGTCTGTTCAGCGTCCGGGCTCTTTTTGCTCTTTTGCAAAATCATTGGTTGTGCGGCCGTTTCAGAATTGATTGGAGAAAATCGGGCGGATGGAATAGTAGTAGCCGGACATCAACAGCGGCACATAGGCCTCATCCGTGGCAATGATGGTCCCATCCTCCAGCCGAAGGCCAAAAGATTCCATGCTTTCCGTGATATACAGCATCCGCTCGACACCGAGAGAAAGGTTATCCCCCGGCCGGTAGAACAGGATGTCCTGGGCGTCTGTCCACATGGCATCCCACCGGATGTTCGCATGGACACCCTCCCGGCAGGTAGTTTCCACTTCGTGGATAGCAAACTGCCCCTCAAAAGAGCGGTCTCCCAGAATTTTCACCGAACCATCTATGGCAACTGTCGTCTCCCCGGCCGACACCCCTTCCGCACTATATACGGTGGCCGGCACTTCCAAAGAGATCTCCTGAAGGAACACCCCGGCCCGGTCCAGAATTGCAAAGAGGACAAAGCCCGCCATCAGCAAAGCACAGGTGCCGCCCAGCACCTGACTCCACTTTCTCCGGGTCCGCTCCTTTGCCTGCCGGGCCAGAAAGGCCAGGGCCTGCCGGATCGTCGGCTCCGGCTCCGGCACTGTCCCCCGCTCCCCCCGCAGCAGATCCAGCACGCCCAGCCCCAAAGTATCCGCCAGAGGCTCCAGCAGGGAGATGTCCGGGAACCCGGCGCCCCGCTCCCATTTGGAGACCGCCCGGTCCGACACATGCAAGGCCGCGGCCAGCTCCTTCTGGGTCATATTCTGTTCTTTCCGGGCTGCTGCGATCAGCGCCCCGGTCTTTGTCCGATCCATACTTCATCACCTGGGGCCAGTATATCAAATCCGGCCTGCTCCCACAACAAACGCTGCGTGGAACCGCCCAGATTCCGCCGAGGCGCCGTGTCTTTCGGCAGGGTCTTTCCACCTCACGGCTGCTCTCCGCCCAGGTGTTCCCGCAGCACTCGGATCACCCGCTTCATGCCGTCCGTCAGATACTTGCTGCGGTGGCGCACCAGGAAATAGCTCCTGTGAAACCCGCCGTCCTCCACAGCCAGCTCCCGAAGGTCCCCCCGCTCCAGGTCCGCCACCACCAGAGACCGGGGCAGCAGCGTGATCCCAAGCCCCGCCCGGGCGCAGGCCAGCAGGGCAGCGGTGCTGACGCTCTCCACTACCGGCTGCGCCGTGGCGCCTGCTCCCTGCAGGCCGGCATCCACACTGTTCCGGGTGCCGCTGCCCCGCTCCCGCAACAGCAGCCGCTCTTCCGCCAGCTCCGCCAGAGTCAGGGAGTTCTTTCCCTCCAGATAGCCGGGGGCGCACACTGCCGCCAGCTCCTCACCGCACAGGGGCTCCACCAGGTAGTGGGGCGAGACGGTGACATTGTCCACTACGGCAAAATCCAGTTCGTTCTGCAGGATCATCCGCTCTGTCTCCCTGGAGTTGTGAATACTGGCCCGGACCGTGATCTCAGGCAGCGCCTCTGCCAGATGCGCCAGGATACCCGCAAGGCGGGTCTCGCCCAGCGTCACGTGGACGCCGAAGCGGCAGGCCCCCTGGGCGCCGCTCTCCCGCAGGACCTCCACCGATTCCTGAAACTGGGACAGCACGGTGTCCGCATACTGCCGCAGCGTACGCCCTGCCTCTGTCAGATAGACCCGGCGGTTCATCCGCTCGAACAGCCGCACGTTGTAAAACACCTCCAGCTCCCGGATGGCCAGGCTCACCGCCGGCTGTGCCATATTCAGCTGCTCCGCCGCCCGGGTGAAGCTCTCCTGGGCGCAGACGGCGGAAAAGATCTCGAGATGCCGCAGCGTCACGGCACTCCCCCCTATTCATAATTATTTCATTATGTTTTTTATCCTATCATATAGATTGATGAATGTCACGAAAAAGCGTACGCTGGGGGAGAAATCCAAGAGCGCGAAAGGAGCGGTTTCCATGCCCACAGATCTGACCAAAGCCCGTCAGCTGTTCGGGACTTTTTCCAAAATCGGCGCCTTCACCTTTGGCGGAGGCTACGCCATGATCCCCCTGATCCAGCGTGAGGTGACGGAACGCCGCCGCTGGCTGGAGGACCGGGACATTCTGGACATTGTCGCCATTGCCGAGTCCACACCGGGCCCCATTGCCATCAACACCGCCACCTTCGTAGGATATCAGGTATGCGGCACCCTCGGCGCCTTCTGCGCCACGCTGGGCGTGGTGCTGCCCTCCTTCCTGGTGATCTACGCCGTCTCCTTTGTGCTGCGGCAGTTCTCGGACCTGGCGGTGGTCCAATACGCCTTCAACGGCATCCGGGCCGGCGTATTGGCCCTGCTTTTGAAGGCACTGCTGTCCATGTACCGGCAGAGCCCCAAGGGCGCTGTTTCCTATGCCGTCATGGCGGGTGCCTTTGTGCTGACGGCCTTCTGCGGCGTGGATGCGGTGCTGGTGATCCTGGCCAGCGCGACGGTGGGGCTGCTCTCCGCCCGCATGGCGAAAAGGAGGGCTGTGTGATGCTGTATCTGGAGCTGTTTTTGACCTTCTTCAAGATCGGCCTGTTCACCATCGGCGGCGGTTATGCCATGCTGCCGCTCATCCAGGCGGATGTCCAGGCCAAGGGCTGGATGACGGCGGAAGAATTGGTGAACTTCATCGCCGTCAGCGAGAGTACGCCGGGCCCCTTTGCGGTGAACGTCTCCACCTATGTGGGGGCGGAGCTGGCGGGCCTGCCCGGCGCCTTCTGCGCCACGCTGGGGGTGGTGCTGCCCTCCTTCCTCATAATCCTGCTGGTGGCCCGGTTCTACGCCGCCTTCCGCTCCAGCGCCATCGTCAGCGGCGCCATGGGCGGACTGCGTCCGGCTGTGATCGGCATGATCGGCGCCGCGGTGGTCTCGGTGGGGCAGACGGTGTTCCTGCCGGAGGGATTGGCGGCGGTGACGGCGTATCCCCTGGTCTGCTCTCTGGCCATCTTCGCCCTGATGGCGGTCCTGACCCACAAGAAGCTCCATCCCATCGTCATCATCCTGCTGTCCGCCCTGCTAGGCATCGTCACCGGCTACCTGCAGCCGGCGTGACTCCGGTCCGTCGCCCCGGAACGGGGCGGCGGGCTTTTTTCTTTAGCCGGACAAAAGACTTTCTAAAAGCAGGATTTCCCCTCTTGACTTGGAGTGCGCTCCAAGTGCTATCCTTTTCATAGAGGGATTCCGCCCAAGGGCGGGCCGGGGACTTCCCACTGTGGAGGCACCTCGTCTCCCGGAGAAGGCAGTATCCCCTTCCTAAATCTGAAAAGGAGAAATCGTGATGATTTACAAGGACTTTCAGGACCTGAAGCTGTCCGCTCTGGGCATGGGCTGTATGCGCCTGCCTGTGGTGGGCGGCAACGACGCCGTGGTGGACGAGGCCGCCGCGGAGGAGATGGTGGATTGCGCCATGGCCAACGGCGTCAACTACTACGACACCGCCTGGGGGTATCACAACGGCAACTCAGAGATTGCCCTGGGTAAGGCCCTGGCCAAACATCCCCGGGAAAAATTTTACATTGCCGACAAGTTCCCCGGTTACGACCTATCCAACATGCCCAAGGTGCAGGAGATTTTTGAGGAGCAGCTGAAAAAGTGCCGGGTGGACTATTTTGATTTCTATCTCTTCCACAACGTCTGTGAGATGAACATCGACGCCTATCTGGACCCGCAGTACGGCATCCACGACTATCTGATGGAGCAGAAGCGGCGCGGCCGTATCCGCCACCTAGGCTTCTCCTGCCACGGGAACCTGCCTGTGCTGAAGCGGTTTCTGGACGCCTACGGCAAGGATATGGAGTTCTGTCAGCTGCAGCTGAACTACATCGACTGGACCTTCCAGAACGGCCGCGAAAAGGTGGAGCTGCTGGATAGCTGGCACATTCCCGTCTGGGTCATGGAGCCCCTGCGGGGCGGCCGCCTGGCCCGCCTTTCCGACGAGGAGGCCGCCCCCCTGAGGGCCATGCGCCCCGAGGAACCCATCCCGGCCTGGGCCTTCCGGTTTCTGCAGTCCATTCCCAGCGTCACCATGATTCTCTCCGGCATGTCCGACCTGGAGCAGGTGAAGGCCAACATCGCCACTTTCCAGATGGGGGTTCCCCTCAGCAGCAGGGAGATGGACCGCCTGCTGGCCCAGGCCCAGCGCATGGTCAGCAAGACCGCCCTTCCCTGCACCGCCTGCCACTACTGCGTCAGCCACTGTCCTCAGGGGCTGGATATCCCCTCCCTGCTGGCGCTGTACAACGAGCATGCCTTCACCGGCGGCGGCTTCCTGGCCCCCATGGCCCTCTCTGCTCTGCCGCAGGACAAGTGGCCCAGCGCCTGCATCGGCTGCCGCAGCTGCGAGGCGGTCTGTCCTCAGCAACTGAAGATCTCCGAGGCCATGGCCGACTTTGCGTCCCGGCTGTAAAATCTGAGACAGAAGCGCCCCCGCCGGGAACTCTCCGGCGGGGGTGCTCGCTCTCACGGAGTCTTGACGGTGTCCGGGAATGCGGCCCGGATGGCCTCCGGCAGATGGGCGGGGTCCAACTGTTCCCGGCCGCACCACTCCGCAAAGCGGTGGACCGCCTCTTTGTCCGGCGACAGCCCGGGGATGACGGTCAGCGCCACCGTCCGTTCCCCCTCCAGCTTCCGGACCAGAATGCCATACACACAAGAACAGTCTGGTCGGAAGCTGCGGACGCGCACCGGCGCATACCGGTAGCCGGTCATGCCGCCTGCCCTCCGGGAGCAGAGAAACGCATAGAGGTCACAGCCGTAAATCTCTGCCATGCGGACAACCATGTCGAACCTGGGCTGCGCTTTTCCCCGCTCATACTTTTGCAGTGTCCGTGTGGAAATTCCCAGGCGTTCCGCAGCCTTTTCCTGGGAAAGTCCCGCCAGTCTCCGCTCTCTCCAAAAGGGGCTCTTTTCCTGGATGTGTCTTTTTTTTTTGATATTTTTGCATAGCAAACCCTCCTTCTACGGAGGATTTTACATTATCTTCCAAATTTTTAACACGAATAAAAATTCACTTTTGGAAAAAAATTGCCGAACAATGTCGAATTTCGTCGATTTACCCAAAGAAAATACAGGCCCCGCATATTCATACGGGGCCTGTGCTCAGACAAATCCTTCCAGCTTGGCGATCCGGTACTCCAGTACGGCGAACTGTCGGCGGGTCAGCGGCTGGTCCAACATCAGGTCTCCCTCCGCATTTCCCTGCATGATGCCGTTTTCCGTCAGCCAGTCCACGGCGGCCCTGGCTTCTGCCTGGTAGTCCGTCTCTTCTTCGGTCTCCACCCAGGGGATGCCCAAATACTCCAGAATTCCCTTGGCCTCTGCCACCGCCAGCTTCTGGCGGTAGTCGGCCTGCCCCAGCAGGGCAGCCTCCTCCCGGTTGGTGTGGAAGCCGTTTTCCAGCAGGACGGCCGGGGCCTTTGTGTGCTTCAGCACATAGAGCTCCGGATCGTACACAATCGGCGTGGATCGCACGGCGATGCCCGCCGCCCGCACCTGCTCCAGGATGTCCTGAGCCGCCCGCTCCCGGTCGCCGCCGGGGCCGTAGAGATAGACGCTCCACCCTTTGGCAGAGGACCAGCCGCCCCCAGCGGCGGCATTGCTGTGAAGGCTGACGAACAGGTCCAGGTCCGGGATGCTGTTGGCGATCTCACACCGTCTGGCCAGGCTTACTGCCCCGCCGCCAGTACGGGTCATGGTCACGGAGACGCCCCGGTCTGTGAGCAGCTTCTCCAGCCGCTTCCCCAGGTCCAGGGTGAATACATGCTCATAATAGGTCCCATCCGGACTCTTGTTGGCCAGATTGCCCGCGTCATGCCCTGGATCCAGGCAGATGTGCTTTTCTCGTTCGCTCAAATGCGTTTCCCCCCTCTGTACAGGCTCGGGGAACACAGGGCTCCCCTTCCAGTTTAGTGGAAGGGCGCCCGTCCTGTTCCCCCGCCGGGGTCTTTTCGGAGCGGGGCGCATATCATGGAGCAAAATCATCCGAAACAGGGAGGGGTCCCCATGCCTGCCGCTCTGATTAAACGTCTGAGCAATCTTCTCTGCGTCAAAAGTATTGTGACGCTGATCCTCACCGTTGTATTTGCCGACCTAGCCGTCACCGGCCGTATCTCCAGCCACGATTTTCTGACTGTCTTCTCCGTTGTTATCGCCTTCTATTTCGGCACGCAGAGCGAACGCCTCAGCGGACAGCTGGAGAAAGACACCGGACAGAAATTGTCCTGACCGTCATCCCAGGGCCACGTCCAGCACCATCATCACGCTGAAGCCCGCAGCAAAGGCCAGCACACCGATGTGGGAGTGGCGTCCCTGGGACATCTCCGGAATCATCTCCTCCACCACCACATAAAGCATGGCCCCTGCGGCAAAGCCCAGCAGATACGGCAGGGCGGGCACCAGCAGCTCCGCCGCCAGGATCGTCACCAGGGCGCCGATGGGCTCCACAACGCCGGATAGCACGCCTCCGGCGAAGGCCCGGAGCTTCCCCTCGCCCTCCGCCCGCAGGGGCATGGAGACGATGGCTCCCTCCGGGAAATTCTGGACAGCGATGCCCAGGGAAAGCGCCAGCACGCCCATAGCAGTGATCTCCGTGTCCCCTGCCAGATATCCGGCGCAGACCACGCCCACCGCCATCCCCTCCGGAATGTTGTGGAGCGTTACCGCCAGCACCATCATGGTGGTCCGGCGCAGCCGGCTGGAGGGGCCCTCCGGCTGCGCGCTGCCCCAATGCAGATGGGGAATGATATGGTCCAGCGCCAGCAGGAACAGAAAGCCGAGCCAGAGGCCTGCGGCGGCCGGTGCAAAGGACCACTTTCCCAGCTCCTCCGACCGCTCAATAGCCGGGATCAGCAGGCTCCAAACCGACGCCGCCGTCATCACCCCTGCCGCGAAGCCCGTCAGCCCCTTCTGCAGGCCGTCCGACATCGCCTTTTTCATAAAGAACACGCTCGCCGCGCCCAGGGAGGTGCCCAGGAACGGGAGCAGGAGTCCGTATAATGCTTCCATAATCCATCCTTTCTCATCTTGTGTCCGGAATCAGTATCCATGCGTTCAGAATACCGGATTCCCGCACCGGTGTCAAATTCATTTTCCCACCGGATGGCCTTTCACAAATCCGGAAAATCGCTGCCGCTCTGGACAGCAGGGAGCAAGTCTGCTATGCTTGACACAGGGGACAGGCTGCCGGATGGCTCCGTTTCCCCTCATTTCAGGCTCATTTTAGCTTTTGGGTGTACCATGGTCCCATCATCAGAGAACCATCCCGGAATAGGAGGAACGCCATGAGGGTCTCTCACCATGTAAAACGGTCGGTGTGCCTGCTGCTCTCCCTGCTTCTGCTGGCGCAGGGCATGACCCTGGGCGCAGCCGCTGTGGGCACCGATTCCGTCCCGGCGGGGACATCCGTTCTGGAGCCCGCCGCATACCCCGACAGTGAGGTTCTGGTCCTGTATGAGGACGGCAGGACCGAGGTGGTCGTCTACGAGGACGCCGCCTCCCTGGAGGAGGGGCTGCCGCAGCTGGCCCGGCAGGAGGGTGTGGCGCTGGTCCAGCCCAACTACACATACACAAGCACCGCTCTCTCCACCACAGACCCGCTGCTGGCGGAGCAGTGGGCCCTGTATAACGACGGCAGCTTCCAACTGGAGGAGCAGGAGAACCCCTATCCGGTCTTCAATGATCCCTTTGCACTCCCCTCCGCCCCGTGGCAGTGGATTGCCCCCTGGTGGATGCAGTCCGATGCATCCGCCGGGAGCACCGGAACCGTGCAGGCCGCGGCCGGCGTGGACATCGGCGCGGAGGATGCCTGGGCCCTGTACGACGGCGGAAGCCGGGATGTGGTGGTGGCCCTGGTGGACACCGGCATCGACTACACCCACGCTGATCTGGAGGGCCGCATCTGGGTGAACGAAGACGAGATCCCCGGCAACGGGGTAGACGACGACGGAAACGGCTATATCGACGATGTCTACGGCTGGAATTTCTACTCCGGCAGCAATCAGGTCTATACGGGCAGTGAGGACAGCCACGGCACCCACGGCGCGGGCACCATCGCCGCCCATGCGGACAACGGCATCGGGATCGCCGGCATCGTCCGGAGCGACCACGTCAAAGTCATGGCAGTCAAGGCTCTGGGCGGGTGGGACGGCAGCGGCTCCACGGCGTCCATCATCCGGGCCATTCAGTACGCGGAGGCCAACGGAGCCCGGATCTGCAACCTGAGCCTGGGCTCTTCCAGAAACGACCCCGCGCTGTACCGCACCATCGCGGCGTCGGATATGCTGTTCGTAGTGGCAGCCGGCAACGACGGCGCCGACCTGGAGCTTGCCCCCAGCTACCCGGCCAGCTACCACTTGGATAACCTCATTACCGTGGCGAACCTCCGATACGACGGTAACCTGGATCCTACCTCCAGCTACGGCGCCTCCTCTGTGGACCTAGCCGCCCCCGGCACCCATATTTTAAGCACCACCCCCGGGAATTCATACAGTTACATGACAGGAACCTCCATGGCGGCGCCTATGGTCAGTGCTGCGGCGGCCATGCTCTACTCCCAGTTTCCGGATGCCACGCTGGCCGACGTGAAGGACATCCTGCTATCCTCCGTCCAAAAGCTGGACAGCCTCACCGGCCTGACGGCTACCGGCGGGATGCTGGACCTGGGTGCCGCCATGGCATCCGGGGCCGCGGCCCAGAAGGGGCGGACCTGGACGGAGCCGGACCTGGCGGCCTATACCGACAGTCCGCCCATTCTCTCCCTGTCTCTCTTCCAGTGGAGGGGGCAGCAGTATCTGACCGTTCAAGTCCAGGATCCGGACGGCGACTTCCGCTCCGCCGCTTATGCCGCCGGGACATACACGGCAGCGAATTTCCAGGGCGGCGCCGCGGGGACGCCCCTCCCCTTGAATGCGTGGGGGGCCGCCACCTTGCTGGTGCGCAATGGCGGACCTTATACCTTTTACGCGGTGGACCTGGCCGGCAATGAGACGGTCCGCACAGTGGATCTGCCCCGGAGCCCCTGAGGGCGGCCCGCCGCCAACTCCATCCCCGGTCAAAAGGACTCCGCAGGCTGTGCCTGCGGAGTCCTTTTTCCTGCTCCGGAAAAGCGGCCCCTCCATCAGTCCTTCAGAATGTCCTCCAGTTCCCTGTCCATCGTCACGGTCATGCGTGGCAGCTCATGCAGTCCCTTCCCCAAGTCGGCTGTGCCGTGTCTGGTGACCGCAGTGACCGGGAACAGCTCATGCACAAATGCCTCCGCGTCCGGCTCGGTAATGCCGAAGGGATAGGCGAAGAAGGTGACGGGCTGGCCCACCTCCTGGGCAATGCGGTCATGGCTCTTCTGAATATCCCCCAGCACCCTGGCCTCAAAGGCACTGTCCGACTCCTCCGGATCCCTTTGGATGCCGTTGATGCCGCCCGGGTCAAAGTTTCCGCCCAGATCTCCCAGATTGTGGAGCGAATAGGCATGGGACCCGATCTCTACCAGGCCGGAGTCTGCCATCTCCCGGCACATATCCCAGCTGAGGAAGTTGTCAGCGGACACGTCCTGCATATACACCATAATAGAGACCACGGCTTTCATCTGGTATGCCTGAAGCAGCGGGAAGAGCAGCTCGTAGTTGCTCCGGTATCCGTCGTCAAAGGTGATGAGAAGGGGTTTTTCCGGCAGCGGCTCTCCCCCTGCCAACTCCCGCGGCAGCACAGTGTGGTAGCCATGTTCCGTCAGCCAGCGCAGGTCCTGTTCCATACGGCTCACGGTGATGGTCATATCGTTGCACGGCTCACCGTCCTCCACGATATGGTGGTACATCAGCACCGGGAGGGCCCGGTCCGCCGGAATGGGCATCTGCCACACTCCCCTGGCATAGAGATAGACGGCTCCCGCCGTGAAGCAGAGCGCCGCTGCGGCGGCCACTCCCAGGATTCCCACCCGAATTTTTTTCATCTGTCTGTCATCTCCCATGTGTTGGCGCTGCGGCGTATACCCTTAGAAAATTCGCAAATATTATTTTATCAGATTAAGTTAAAATGTCAATTCATTAAATGAAAAGATTATCTTTGCTAGGATGTTTTAGGGTGATTACATGCCTTTGGATTATGCTGCGATTGGTGGCCGGCTGCAGGCGCGGCGAAAGGAACTGGGGATCACACAGGAGGACGCGGCGGAACGGGCCGGCATTACTGTGGTCTACCTGTCCAAAATTGAAAACGGACGGGTGCATCCGACGCTGGACCTGCTGGACAGGCTCTGCTGTGTTCTGGAATACGACCTTGCCCGAGCCTTCACCGGCGTCCAGACGACCTCTCCCGACTACGGTCAGGAGCAGGTGCTGCGGCTTTTCAACGCCTGTGCGCCGCGTGTCAAGCCTGTTGTTCTGCATCTGCTGGAGCAGCTGGCAACCTTAACGTGAGCAGAAGCGGGAAAAGTATGCACCATGTCTGTCCCGCAAAAAAGCGGCGCCCCGGCGGAATATTCCGCCGGGGCGCCGCTCTGGTTTTTTCCAAGTCTGTGCCGGATACCCTCCATTCCCTGCGGGGTGGCGGCAAGGGACCAGCCTCCGCACACTGGCGGAGGCCGGTGTTGAAGCCGTTATGTTTCCTCGTACAGCTCAATGATGGCGTCATCCAGGGTGATGAACGCCAGTCGGACCGTATCGCTGAGGGTCTCCGGCCCGAAAATCACCTGCTGGGCCTCCTTCAGATAGGGGTCCATGTTATCCACCTTGTAGGCCACGTGGGGCTGTTTGGAAAGGATCTCCGGGAACCGGGTTCCCTCCTCAAATTTCAGGTATTCAATCTTGTAGTCGTAGGCATCCACGCTCTCATTGACCCAGAAGCCGCCCCACTCGTTGTAGACCATGTTGGGCTTTTTGTTCAGCACGGGGATCCCGATATGCATATACTCCGCTGCCATGGAAAACCTCCTGTCAGTTATCCTGGGCGGCCAACTCCTGATAGAACTGGAAGGCCTCCCGGTCAGTAAATTTCTCGTGCACGATCTTGGCCACCGCCCGGCACATGGCGGCGGGATGCTCACTCTGGAAGATGTTGCGGCCCATGTCCACGCCCCGGGCGCCGTCGGAGATGGCCCGGTAGGCCATGGTCAGGGCCTCGTCCTCCGGCAGCTTCTTGCCGCCGGCGATGACGATGGGCACGGGACAGGCGGCCACTACCTTCTCAAAGTCATCGCAGTAGTAGGTCTTGACGAAGGACGCCCCCAGCTCTGCCAGCATCCGGGCGGCCAGCAGGAAATACTGGGTGGTGCGGGCCATCTCCTTGCCCACGGCGGTGACGCCCAGAACAGGGATGCCGTACCGTTCCCCGGCGTCCACGGCGCGGCACAGGGTCTCCAGGGACCGGGCCTCGCCCGCCCCGCCGATGAAGCACTGGATGGCCACGGCGGAGGCATTCATGCGGATGGCGGCCTCCATATCGGCACCCACGCCGTTGCCGGTGCTCATGTCGTCGATGAGCACACTGGCGTCATGGGTGGCCCGGAGGCAGATGGCATTGTGGACCGTGGGGGGGATGCAGGAGCGGATGGCCCCCCGGGTGGCCATGAGCACGTCCGCGTACCGGCACAGAGGGGCGATGGTCACGTCCATGCGCTCCAGGCCCGCAGTGGCCCCCATGATATAGCCGTGGTCAAAGGCCAGCATCACCGTGTTGCCGCTCTTGGGATTGAACAGGTGGGAGAGCCGATTCTTGGCTCCCCAGTCCCCGTGGCCCAGGCCCTTGGCGAAGAAGCCCTGCTCCGGGGCAGGCACGTCCAGATGGTAGTCGTGGGCGGTCTTGTTTCCGATTGCGTCTGGCATAGCGCTTACTCCTTACTGAACGCCGGGGTGCGGCAGGGGGTGTTCCACAGACGGAGCATCTCCTCGTCCCACTTGGCGATGTTCATCTGAAAGCCTGCGGCCTCCTGGACGGTGAGGATCTCACCCACCATGCTGGCCACGACCTCGATGCCCTTGGCCTTCAGGAACTCCACAGTGTCCTTGAACAGCACCAGCATCTCCATCATGGTGGTGGCGCCGCAGCCGTTAATCATCACAAAGGTCTTGTCCCCGGGCTTCAGGTCCAGGGCCTTGCACAGGGCCTCGGCCACGGTGGCCACGGTATCCTTGGAGGACATCATGGGCACCCGGACGCCGCCGCCCTCGCCGTGTTGGCCGGCGCCGATCTCCATCAGGTCGGTCTCTCCCAGGTCGCCGAAGGACATGCCGTTCTGGGGATGGGTGGCATCGGTGGACTTGACGGTGATGGAGGCCATGTTGTCCGCGTAATGTTGAGCGATCTCCGCTACCTCCTCCAGAGTCTTGCCCTCCCGTGCGGCGGCCGCGGCGATGTGGTACAGCGCCACCGCGCCGGCCAGCCCCCGCTTGTTGTCCTCGCCGTTGGGGTCGTACCGGATCTCCTCGCCGGTGACCACCTGACGCACATTGAGGCCGGCCTTCCTGGCCAGCTTCATGGCCTGCTTGCCCGCCAGCTGGTCGCCGGCGTAGTTCAGGGTCAGCAGCAGCACGCCGTGGCCCTTGTCCGCCATCTTCATGGCATCAAACACCAGCTGGCCGTTGGGGGCGGCGAAGATATCACCCACCGCCTGGATGTCCAGCATACCCTTGCCCACAAAACCGGCCTGGGCGGGCTCATGGCCGGAGCCGCCGTAGGTGACGATGGTCACCCGGTCGGCATTGGCCAGATCCTTACTGATGACCAGGTGGCCGTCCACATTCAGAATGTCCGGATAGGCCAGACCCAGGCCCACCAGCTCTTCGTCGGTGACCGTCTCCGGCGCGTTCATGAACTTCTTCATTTTCATACAGCATTCCTCCAGTGATATTTAAGTGGTGCATTGCCAATCCCGCTCCTGCGGGTGGAACAACAGGTTATTCCCGGGCCAGCCCCTGGAAGAACCAGGACATGGATACGGCGCCCGCGTCCGGGGTGCCGATGGTCTTGGTCCCGTAACTCTTGGCCCGGCCGAATTTGGAGACATACTGCTTCGTAGCCTCCGCCCCCTGGGCGGCGGCCTGGGCCGCGGCATCGAACAGCTCGTCCGCGCTGTCTCCTGTATAGGCCGCGACGGCTTCGCTGGCGGGGATCAGGGCATCCATCATAGTCTTGTCCCCCACCTTGGCGCCGGACATATCTTCCAGCTCCTCCAGGGCCTTGGCGAAGATGGCCTTGAGGCCCGCCACGTCGATCTCCTCCCCCTCTGGGGCCTCCTCCTGCAAGCCGTCCAGCCAGGTGTTCCACAGGGGGACGGCGCTGCCGCCGTTCAGGGTCATAACGGCCATGGCCGCGTCATCCAGCATGGACTGGATCCCCCCCTCGGCGGCGTCCACTGCTTCGGAGATAGCCCCGGCAATCTTCGCCATGGTCAGGCCGTGATCCGCGTCCCCAAATTTGGAATCGATCTCCGTCAGCTCCGCCTCAGCGGCGGTCACAGCGGCGCAGGCGTTTTTCAGGCGCGCCGCAAATTCAGCTCTTGTCATGTGATATCGGCCCCCTCTTTTGACAAAATAAACAAATTTTGGAAGACATCTTTATTCTAACATAGTCATTTCGCTTTTTCAAGGCGCATCGCCCCTCTTTTCTCCCGGCCAGCAGGGACTCTCCGACGGCCTTTCCACCCCGCCCTTCATTGACGGACAGAATTCCCTATTTTGTGTGTTTTGTATATGGATTTCCCATGGCGATTCTTGTAAAATACAATTGTTGAAAAATGCAACGATAGGAGAATGGTATGCCGAATCGGATCGAGATGTTTCGCCGCCTGGAGCGACAGTATTTTCGGGACAGGCTTGGCACCCTGGGCCTGCAGCAGCTGGACGGCATGATCCTGCACCTGCTGGGGCGGGAGGGCCACATGCGGCAGGAGGACCTGGCCGTCCAGCTGGCGGTGGACAAGGGGGCTGTGGCCCGGAGCCTGGCCCGTCTGGAAAAGCGCGGCCTGGTGGAGCGGCAGGTGAGCGCCCGGTGCCGCCGGGAGAAGCATGTCTCTCTGACTCCCGCGGGGGAGGGCGCATATCAGGGCGTCCAGCGGATTCTGGAGGAGTGGGGGCATGTCAAATACCAGGGCTTCACCCCTGAGGAGCGCGCCCTGAACGAGGCGTTTCTGACCCGCATTGCGGAGAATGTGATCGAATTTTGTCGAGGAGAGGGAAGTGAACATGGTTAAGAATCTGACGGAGGGCAGACCGCTGAATCTGCTGTTTTTCTTTGCCCTGCCCATGGTGGCGGGCAATCTGTTCCAGCAGCTCTACAATATGGTGGACACCGCGGTGGTGGGAAAATTTGTGGGCGAAGACGCAGTGGCGGCCGTGGGCTCCTCCTTCCCCATCGTGTTTTTGTCGGTGGCCGTGGCCTCCGGACTGTCCATGGGCTGTACGGTGGTGGTGTCCCAGCTGTTCGGTGCCGGGCGCATCCATGAGATGAAGACCACCATCTCCACCGCCATCATCTCTCTGGGCGTCCTGGGGCTCCTCATCATGGGCCTGGGAACGCTGCTGGCCGGTCCCCTGCTGCAGCTGCTGGGCACGGACCCGGATATCATGGCCGACTCCCGGACGTATCTGCAGATCTATTTCGGCGGCGCGGTCTTCCTGTTCCTCTACAACACTCTCAACGGCATCTATAACGCCCAGGGGGACAGCAAGACGCCCCTGATCTTCCTGATGATCTCCAGCCTGACAAACATCGTGCTGGACCTGCTGTTCGTTATCCGCTTCGGCATGGGCGTGGCTGGCGTGGCGTGGGCCACGCTGATCGCCCAGGGCCTCTGCGCCGTGGCCTCCCTGCTGGTGTTGCTCCGCCGGATGCGGCGGATGCCCTGCGAGCCGGAAAAACAGGGCGTGAAGCTGCCCCTCTTCCACATGGTGGCGGTGAAGCGTATCGCCCAGATCGGCCTGCCCTCCATGCTCCAGCAGTCTCTGGTGTCCCTCTCCATGATGATGATGCAGGGTCTGGTCAACTCCTTCGGCAAAGTACTGGTGGCCGGATACACTGCTGCCACGAAGATCGACTCCCTGGCCATGCTGCCCAACATGAACATCTCCAACGCCATGTCCAGCTTCACGGCCCAAAACATCGGTGCAGGCAAGTACGAGCGGGTCAAGGAGGGCCTGAAGGCCTGTCTGCTGATGGTGGCGGTATTCTCTCTGCTGATCACCGTCATCATCTTCCTCTTCGGAAACCAGCTGCTATCCCTGTTCCTGGACCCGGGGGACGCCTCGGGCGCCATGGGCTACGGTCTGGCCTATATGCACACAGTCTCCCTCTTCTATATCCTGATGGGCCTGCTGTTCGTCCCCAACGGGATGCTGCGGGGCGCGGGTGACATGGCAGCCTTCACCTTCAGCTCCATGGCCAACCTGTTCTCCCGGGTGGGCATCGCCTACGCACTGGTGTATCTCACCCCGCTGGGGGCCAACGCCATCTGGTGGTCCATCCCCGCCGGCTGGCTGATCGGCGCGGCGGTCTCCCTGCTCCGGGTCAAGAGTGGAAAGTGGATGCGCAAGGCTGTGGCCGACCGCTGACCCTCGCAGGCGGTCTATTTCAGGAATCGCAGGTGCTGTGGATATGAACAGGAAACAGAATCTGGAGGTCTTTGCGAAGACACCCGTCCGAAAGGCCGTGCTGCTGCAGATAGTCCCGGCCGTGGCCAGTCAGATGGTCACGCTGGTCTACAATCTGGCGGACACCTACTTTGTGGGGATGTTGAACGCCCCCCATGAAACCGCGGCCGTCACTGTGGCCTATCCCTCCTTTCTGATGCTGACCGCCATTTCCAACCTCTTCGGCGTGGGCGGGGCCAGCGCCATCGCCCGGGCCCTGGGCCGTCAGGACGAGGAGGGCGCCCGGCGGATCGCCGCTGTCTCTCTGGCCGGCGGCCTGCTGTCCGCCCTGCTCTTCTCCGCGGTGTTCCGACTGCTGGCCGATCCCGTGCTGCACCTGTGCGGCGCCACCGAGGCTACCTATGCTGCTGCCTACGGATACGCCAAATGGGTCGTCATACTGGGCGGCCCCTTCACCATTCTCAACACCCTCCTGGCGAATCTGGTCCGGGCGGAGGGCGGCGCCGGAGCCGCCGCCTTCGGGGTCTCCTTCGGCGGCGTCCTGAATATCCTGCTGGACCCGCTGTTCGTCCTGCCCCAGTTCCTGGGCCTGGGCGCGGTGGGCGCGGGCATGGCCACGGCCCTCTCCAACGGGGCGGCGGTGGCCTGTTTTGCCGTCTATCTGGTCCGCCGCCGGGGCGCCACCTATTTGAACCTGCTGCCGGCGAATCTGCGGTATGCCGCCCAGTACCTGCGCCCCATTCTGGCCATCGGCTTCCCCTCCGCCCTGCAGTATGCGCTGACAGTGGTGGCCACCGCTGCCCAGGCCGACTTTGTATCCCAATACCCCACAGAGGCGGTGGCGGCCCTGGGCATCGTAAAAAAACTGGACCAGCTGCCCCTGTATTTCTCCATCGGTGTCTCCAACGGACTTCTGCCGCTGCTGGCCTATAACCACGCTGCCGGGAATCACCATCGGCGTGCGCAGGCCTTCCGGATAGGGAGCCTGATGTCCTTTGGCTTCGCCGTGCTGTGTCTGGTCTGCTATGAGGCGTTTGCCACCCCCCTGGTCTCCCTGTTCATTGCCGATGCTGCGACAGTCCGCTATGGGGCCGTGTTCCTGCGGTGCATGGTGACGGCAATGCCCATGATGGCCCTGTGCTATCCCATGATCATCCAGTTCCAGGCCATGGGCAGGGCCAGGGAGTCCCTGGTCTGCTCGATCCTGCGCAAGGGTGTACTGGACATTCCGCTGCTCTATCTCATGGACGCGCTCTTTCCCCTGTACGGCTGTATGTGGGTGCAGCCCATCGTGGACGCCATCTCGCTGGCCGCAGCCCTGTGGTTTTACCGGGCCATCCAAAGGGGGAGCGCGGCGGGCGGAACGGCCCCAGCCGGGGCCTGAAACCGGCGTGAGCAAAACGGAACTGTAAGGAGGAGAACGAATCCGTGGCAAGCAAGGAGCACGATTTTTCCGTCGGCAGCATTCCCCGCAACATCATTTCGCTGGCGCTGCCCATGACGGCTGCCCAGCTCATCAACGTGCTGTACAGCGTGGTGGACCGCATCTACCTGGGGCGGCTCCCCGGGCATCTGGCTCTGACGGGCCTGGGGCTGACGCTGCCCATCATCTCCATCGTGATGGGCTTTGCCAACCTGTGCGGCACGGGGGGCGCCCCCCTGTGCTCCATCTACCGGGGCAAGGGCGAGGAGGAAGAGGCCGAGCGGATCATGGGCAACGCCTTCACCCTTCTGCTGATTTTCGGCGCCGCTGTCACAGGGGTGTTCCTGCTGTTCCGGCATCCCCTGCTCTACCTGTTCGGCGCCAGTGACGCCACCTATCCCTATGCCGAGGCGTACATGACCATCTATCTGCTGGGGACCGTCTTTGTCATGATCGGCCTGGGGATGAATCCCTTCATCACGTCTCAGGGCTTCGGCCGCACCGGGATGATGACCGTGGGCCTGGGGGCGGTGGTCAACATCGTGCTGGATCCGGTCTTCATCTTCGCCCTGGACATGGGGGTGCGGGGCGCGGCGCTGGCCACCGTAATCGCCCAGGGCTGCTCCGCCGTGTGGGTACTGAAATTCCTCACCGGGCGGAAGGCCATCCTGCGGCTCCGCCTGCGGAATCTGGCGCTGGGCGCCGGGCGGGTGAAATCCATCGTGGCCCTGGGCCTGTCCGGCTTCTTCATGAATCTCACCAACAGTCTGGTGCAGGTGGTGTGCAACGCCACGCTCCAGGCATACGGCGGCGACCTGTACGTAGGCGTGATGACCATCATCAACTCCCTGCGGGAGGTGTTCTTCATGCCGGTGCAGGGGCTCACCAACGGCGCCCAGCCGGTCACCGGGTACAACTACGGCGCCGGCCGATACAGCCGCGTCCGGAGCTCCATCCGCTTCAGCGTGGCGGTGACGGTTGGTTACGCCGCTGTCTTCTGGGCCGCCGCCATGTTGTTCCCCGGGCTTTTGATCCGGGTCTTCAACAGTGAGCCGGAGGTGGTGGCTGCCGGCATCCCCGCCCTGCGCATTTACTTCTGCCTGTTTATCCCCATGTCCCTCCAAATGGCGGGGCAGGGTGTGTTCGTGAGCCTGGGGCGCTCCAAGCAGGCGGTTTTCTTCTCTCTGCTGCGCAAAGCCATCATCAATGCGCCGCTGACGGTCGTTCTGCCTATCTGGATGGGCACCACCGGCGTATTCACAGCCGAGGCCATCTCCCAGCTGGTAGGCGGCCTGGCCTGCAGCCTCACCATGTATTTCACCGTGTACCGTCCCCTGGGCCGCCTGCCGGACCGCCCGCCGGAGAACATCTGAGACCCGGTTGCCGCGCCGTTGTTCCCTCTCTTACTCCCACAGACTCGCAAGAAAAAGCGGAGGCGCTTTTGGAGGTTTTTCCAAAAGCGCCTCCTCTGCCTGTTCCGGCCCCCTGCGCGTCTTGACAAACAGTTCCGGCCCGGCTATAATCTTCCCCGCAAGTCCCGGCCGCCCCTCTGCGGGAGGTTGGAAGATCCCGAACCTGTTAGGAGCACCGCCATATCATGAGAGCATCCTCTGCATACAGCCTCTTTGATACAGAGAGTGTCTGGGCCATCCTGATGCGGATCGCGCCTCCGGTCATGCTGGCCCAGCTGATCCAGGCCATGTACAACATCGTGGACAGCTATTTTGTGGGCCAGTTCTCCAGTGACGGCCTCACCGCCCTCTCCATCGTCTACCCTGTTCAACTGATCGTCACCGCCATCGCTGTCGGCACCGGCGTGGGCGTCAATACCCTGATGTCCCGGTACGACGGCCAGGGGAACCACCACCTAGCCGACCGGACCGCCGGAACAGGGACGGTCCTGGCGCTGATCAGTTGGCTGATCTTCGCCGTATTGAGCGGCCTGCTGATGCGCCCCTTTGCCGCGATCTCCACGGAGTCCTCCTCCGTGGCGGACCTTGCCGTGACATACGGTACCATCGTCTGCGTGGGCAGTCCGGGTGTGTTTCTGGAGAGTACCTGGAGCAAGGTCCACCAAGCCCGCGGCAACATGCGCCTGCCCATGTTGGCCCAGATCGCCGGCGCCGCGGCCAATATCGTGCTGGACCCGATTCTGATCTTCGGCCTTGGCCCGGCACCGGCGCTGGGAGTGGCCGGTGCCGCCTTTGCTACGGTGTCAGGCCAGGTGCTGGCGGCGCTCATTGTTGTCTCCGGATTCCGGAAGCCGCCCCCCATCCGGGTGTTCCGCTCCTATGCGGCCAAGATCTACCGGTTGGGATTTCCCTCCATCTTCATGCAGCTTCTGTTCACGGTCTATATCATGGCCCTGAACATGATCCTGGCCGGCTTTTCCGATGACGCCGTGACGGTCCTGGGCCTGTATTACAAGGTGCAGTCCTTCTTCTTCATCCCCCTCTCCGGACTCCAGACCTGCATCGTCCCCCTGCTGAGCTATACATACGCCAAGGGTGCCTACGGCCGCTGCCGCCGGGTGGTGAAGAACTCCGTCCTGCTGGCCATGTCCTTCATGCTGGTGGGGATCGCCTGCTTCGAGCTGATCCCGGAACAGCTGCTGCGCATTTTCACCGCGGAGCCCGCGGTCCTGGAGATCGGCGTCCAAGCCTTCCACATCATCGGCATCAGCTTTCTGCCCGCCGTGCCCTCCCTGATCCTGCCGGTCTTTTTCCAGGCCATCGGGGCGGCGCTGCCCAGCGTCCTGCTCTCCCTGACCAGGCAGATCTTCTGCCTGATTCCCGTATTCTGGCTCTTCTCCAGGATCGATCTGGCCTACACGTGGCTGGCCTTTCCCATTGCGGAAGTCGTGACCGGAACGCTGGGCCTGTGCTTCTATCTCCACCGCATCCACATCTGGGACCGCTGCAAGGGCGCGGCCCTGAAACCCGAACGCAAAGGAGCGACTGCCATGAAACTCATCACCGCCATCGTCAACAGACGGGACACCAGCGAGGTCTGCGCCGCCCTGACAGACGCCGGCTTTTACTTCACCCGCATGGCCTCCACCGGTGGTTTTCTCACCGGCGGCAACTCCACGCTGCTGATCGGCACAGAGGAGGACCGGGTGCCCCAGGCCATCGCCATCATCCGCCAGAACTGCTCCCGCCGGACGGAGAAGATCTCCTCCAACGTGCAGCTGGCCACGCCCTCTGCGGCCTATCCCACGGAGGTGACCGTAGGCGGTGCCACGCTGTTCGTCTCCGATGTGACGCAGTTTGAAAAGATCTGAGCCGCCCGCCATATCCGGCGGCCGGGCACAAGCAGGACGAAGCGATCCCCCTCAGTGTGTGCACTGAGGGGGATCGCTTTTTGCATCAAGATCGATCAGGCAGGGGCGAACGCCGCGCCCGGAGACGCGGCCACAGTCCCATCCTCCCGTACGGCCACATATTCGATCATCTCGCCGCTGTCCCTGCGCAGCCGGTCCACCAGAACGCCGCCCTCCTCTTCCCCCAGGATGAAAAAGGCAGTGGAGAGCAGGTCTGTGTAAACAGGCCGCGAGGACAGGATGGAGACGCTCTTCAGTGTCAGCGGCATGGGGTACCCGGTCCGCGGGTCCAGCAGATGGTGGTACACGGTCCCATTCTTCTGGAAGCTGTGCTCATACCAGGAGGATGTGGCGATGCCCGCGTCCTGGAGCTGCACCGTCCCAAACACCGAGCCGGTGTTGTCCGGGTCCCGGATCGCCACCTTCCACGGCCGGGTCCCGCCCTGCGCGTCCTGGTGCGCGCCGATCACAAACAGGTTCCCGCCGTAGTCCAGCACGGCCTGCCGGACGCCGCCCTGCCGCAGGCGGTCCACGGTCAGACCCAGGGCGAAGCCCTTCCCGGCTGCGCCCGGATCCAAACCGATTCCAGAAAGATCAAACGTCACGGTCCGCGTATTCCGGTCCAGGCGGACGTGCTGATAGCCCACCCGGTCCAGCACCGCCCGGATGCGCTCCGCAGAGGGGATCCGGGGCGTCTGGGACAGAAAATCCCACAGCTTTACCACCGGCCCCACCGTGGGGTCGAATGCTCCGCTGGACAGGCGGCAGATCTCCAGGTTCTGCTCCAGGAAGGTGTACAGGGTCTCAGAGACCGGCACAGCCTCGCCGGGCCGGATGTCCCGGCAGAGCCTGGAAAGCTCTGAGTCGGGATCGAACATGCTGAGGGTGCGCTCCAGCCCGTGGGCCTCCTCCTCGCACTGCTCCAGCAGCTGCTCCCCGTCCTCCGGGATTTCCGCCGCGATGCGGCAGAGGGTGTCGTACGCCAAAAATGCGCGGGTATGCTCCATAACGGTTTTCCTTTCCGGTTCTTGTCTTTACTGGAAAACGCCGTCCTTGCGCATCTCCTCCAGGACAACCTTGGCCATCCGCAGGTAGTTGATGAACGCAGGATACATCGGCCGGTTCTTGGGATCCATATCCAGATGCGCATGGTCTGGGTTGGGATTGTCCCAGATCATGCCCATATCCCGTCCGGCGGCGTGGGGCAGGCCGGTCAGATCCAGCATGTTCTGGGTGGCGCAGACCTTCAGGTTCAGGTTGTCCATCTGGGTGCGGAAGCCCACCAGGAAGGCGTGGCGGTCCCAGCCGGAGGGGAACGGATCCTCATAGGCGGGGCAGTCGTATTTGGACTGGCGGTAGTACTTTTTCAGCTCGGGGTGGACGATGTCCTCCTCGTTGTCTGCGAAGATCTCGTCAAAGCGGCAGGAGCGGATCCTGCCGTTCTCCACCACCACCTTCAGCCAGCCGGTGAGGCCGTAGCCATAGTCCTCGGAATAGCTGTACAGCTTCTTGGAGGAGGGCTCGTCCAGCTCCTTGTCCAGCTTGGCCGCGAAGGTCAGCAGCTTCTTCACGCTGCCGGAGGCGCTGGCCACCAGATCGAAGTCTCCGCTCAGGCTCTGTTTCTCCAGCATCTGCTGCTCCACGTACTGCATACCCATGGTCAGCACGGAGCCGGCCTTCTGCATCCGGGGCTTCGTGTACTGCCAGAAGCTGTAGCTGGAGCGGCGCTTGGAGATGCCCTGGTACAGGTGGTTGTAATAGGAGGGAGCCGTGATCTCATTGAGCTCCACAAAGATCAGCTTGCCGTCGGCCTTCACCGCCTCCACAATGCCCAGGTGACCCGGATCGGCGGGAAACTCCCCCTCTACGCCGGGATAGTAGGGCGGGAACCGTTCCTCGATCCGATAGTAGTCGCCCTTCAACATCCCCTTGGGGGGCTGGACGGACCAGACCGGCTTCTTTCCTGCGTTATCCATGTTCGTTCCTCCTTACTTCACGGCGCCGTCCTTGACCATCTCGTCGTGGACGATCTTGGCCAGGCGCAGATAGTTGTTCCACACGGGAGAGCGGGGCCGGGTGACGGAGCGGGCGGTGGCGTCGCTGTTGGAGACGAGAGCCACATCGTCCTTGTGTGGCTTGTCCCACACCACGCCCATGTCCGGGCCCTCCACGCAGGGCAGTCCGGTGATATCGAACATATCCTGTGTTTCGCAGACCTTCTTGTTGATGGCATCGGACTGGTCCTTGAAGCACACCAGCCAGGCGTGGCGGTCCCAGCCGGAGGGGAACGGGTCCTCATAGGTAGTGGAGAAATACTTGGACTGACGGTAGAACTGCTTCAGGTCGTCGTAGACGATGTCCTTGGTGTGATCGGCGAAGATCTCATCGTAGAAGCACCTGACGATCTTGCCGTCCTCCACCACCACCTGGAGCCAGCCGGTGATACCGTAGCCGTAATCCTCGGTGTAGCCGTAGTACCGCTGCTTCTTGTGGTTGGAGTCCTTCCGCTGAGCGGACACGTCGTTCTTCAGGCCGATCATGTTCTTCATGGAGAAGGAGGCACCGGTCAGTAGGTCATAGTCAGCGTCCAGGTCCTGCTTTTCCAGGATCTGGTCCTCCACATATTTGAAGCCGTTGGCCAGCACCCGCCCATAGGCCACGCTGCGGCGCTTGTCATGGAAGTCCTGGAAGAACTGGAACTCCGTGCGGCGCTTGCTGACATTCTGGAAGTGGCGGACATAGTAGTTGCCCATGGTAGTCTCGTTGAACTCGGCGAAGGCGATCTTGCCGTCGTCGTCAAACACCACGTCCAGCTCGCCCTTGTGGCCGGGGTCGCCCCAGCGGCCGCTGTACCGCAGCTCGGCGTGATAGTAATCGCCCTTGACCAGGCCCTTGTACTGGGGCTGCGCCGTCCAGTCGATCAGCTCGCTCTCGTTGTCCTCATGCCAGGGGCCCAGCCCCAGCCATCTCGTCTTGTCAGTCATGTCAAATCCTCCTTATGATTCTGTCCGTCACTTGGACGGGGTTTGCTCTTCCAGGGCGCCGGCCCGGCAGCAGGCGCAGAAGTGGCCGCTGCCGAAGTCCCGCAGCGCCAGGTCCCGGCCGGTGCAGCCCTCCCGGGCGTACAGGCAACGTTTGGCAAAGCGGCAGCCCGGCTCCGGGTCAATGGGGCTTTGAAGCTCGCCGATGAGCTTCACCCGCTGCATTTTCTGCCGGCTGCTGGGGATGGGAATGGCAGACAGCAGAGCCTGGGAATAGGGATGCAGTGGCTGGCGGAACAGCTCCGCGGAATCCGCTGTCTCCACCAACTGGCCCAGGTACATCACCGCGATCTTATCGGAGAAGAACTTCACCACCGACAAGTCATGGGTGATAAAGAGATAGGTCAGGTGGAACTCCGCCTGCAGATCCTTCAGCAGGTTCAGGACCTGGGCCTGGATGGACACGTCCAGCGAGGACACCGGCTCGTCGCAGACGATGAACTGGGGCTGCAGGGACAGCGCCCGGGCGATGCCCACCCGCTGGCGGCGGCCGCCGTCCAGCTCGTGGGGATAGGCGTTGAACAGCCGGGCGGAGAGGCCCACCACGTCCATCAGCCGGGAAACCTCCTTATCCAGCTCCGCACGGCTTTGGGCCTTTGCGTGAATCCGCAGCGGTTCCCCGATGATCTCCCCAATGGACATCCGGGGGTTCAGGGAGGAGAACGGGTCCTGGAAGATGATCTGCAGATCCTTGCGCAGGTCGTGAAGCTGCTTCTTATTCATCTTGCAGATGTCCTGTCCGTTGAACAGGATCTCGCCGCTGGTGGACTGGTGCAGGCCTAGGATCAGCCGTCCGATGGTGGACTTGCCGCAGCCGGACTCCCCCACCAGGCCCAGCGTCTCGCCTCTCCGAATGGAAAAGTTGACGCCGTCCACCGCATGAAGGGTGCCGGTGGGGCTTTTGAAATACTTCTTCAGGTCCCGGACTTCCAGGATGATATCCTTATCTGCCATGTCGCACCTCCTCCATCAGTTCGGGGGATTCGAAAACGCCCTGGTGGGCTAGGCAGCGCACCATCTGGGTGCCGCCGACGCCGGTCATCTCCGGCTTGCGGGTACGGCAGGCCCCCGTTGCGTAGGGGCACCGGGGTGCAAAGGCGCAGCCCTCCGGCAGCTCCGTGGGGTCCGGCATCTGGCCCTGGATGGGCTTGAGCTTCTCCGCCGTCTCATCCAGAGACGGGATGGAGCCGAAGAGGCCGATGGTGTAGGGATGATGGGGGTGGTCAAACACCTCCGCGATGGTGCCGCTCTCTACGATCTCACCGGCATACATGATAGCCACCCGGTCGCAGACCTGGGCCACGACGCCCAGGTCGTGGGTAATCAGCAGCAGGGAGGTACGGAGCTTTTCCTTCAGCTCGTTCATCAGTTCCAGCACCTGGGCCTGGATGGTCACGTCCAGGGCGGTGGTGGGCTCGTCCGCCAGAATCAGCTCCGGCGAGCAGGCGATGCTCATGGCGATGACCACCCGCTGCTTCATGCCGCCGGAAAACTGGTGGGGATACTCGTCATAGCGGGCCCGGGGGATGCCCACCATCTCCAGCATATCGCCGGCCTTTCTCCGGCCCTCCTCCTTGCTGCACTTTTCATGCTGGTGGATGACCTCCGCGATCTGATCGCCCACGGAGTAGACCGGGTTCAGGCTGGTCATAGGGTCCTGGAAAATCACCGAGATCTTGCTGCCGCGGATCTCCCGCAGACGGGCGGGCTTGGCCTGGAGCATATCCTCGCCCTCGAACCAGATCTCGCCGCCCATGATCTTTCCCGGCGGGTCCGCGATGAGCCGCAGGACCGACAGGGCCGTGGTGGTCTTGCCGGCGCCGGTCTCGCCCACCAGACCCAGGCTCTCGCCCTTTCCGATGGTCAGGTCCAGGCCGTTGACGGCGTAGACCACGTCCTCGTCGGTGTGGTACTCCACCCGCAGGCCGCGGATATCCAGCAGGGCCTCCGGGGCCTGCGCGGAGGGAATGGGCTCCGTCTCTGGCAAAGCGGTCTTGTGCTGCTTGTTCTCTTCCATGTGGCGTCCTCCCTCCTCAGTTCTTCAGCTTGGGGTCCAGGGCATCCCGCAGTCCGTCTCCCAGCAGGTTCAGGGAGAGGATGGTCAACATGATGGCAAAGCCCGGGAACGCGCACACCCACCAGGCCGCCCGGAAATACTGCCGGCCGGTGCTGACCATAGAACCCCACTCCGGCGTGGGCGGGCTGATGCCCAGGCCGATGAAGCTGAGGCTGGCAATGGCCAGGATGGACCCGGCGATGGACAGCGTGGCCTGCACAATGATGGGGGCCATGCAGTTGGGCAGGATGTGCTTGAGGATGATGCGCTTGTCGCTGGCGCCGATGGCGCGGGCCGCCTCGATGTACTCCTCGTTCTTGATGGTCAGAACGGCGGAGCGGACGATCCGGGCAAAGGGCGGGATGTTGGAGATGCTGATGGCCAGCATCATATTCGTGACGCTGGTGCCCATGGCGGACACCAGGGCGATGGACAGCAGGATGCTGGGGATCGCCAGGAAGATGTCCATGACACGCATGATGACATCGTCTACCCGGCGGCTGCCGTAACCGGCAATGGCCCCCAGCAGGCCGCCCACCACTGTGGCAATGGCGATGGTGGCAAAGGCCACCGGCAGGGAGATCCGGGCGCCGTGGACGATCCGGGCCAGGATGTCGCGGCCCACCTCGTCGGTGCCCAGCCAGTGCTCGACGGAGGGGGGCTGGAGCTTCAGGGATGCGTTCTGCTGAATCACCAGCGTCTCGTAGTCAAAAAACACATCGGCAAAGACGGCGAAGAAGATGATGACGGCCAGAATGATGAGTCCCAGAACGGCCATCTTGTTTTTCTTCAGGCGGCGCCATACTGCGGCGGCCTGGGACTTTTTCTTGTTCTTGTTTTTCACTTTCCCAGTCATCCGCATCACCTCTTTGCCGTTTTGTACTGGGCCCGGATTCTAGGGTCTAGGAATGCGTACAGGATATCAATGCACAGATTGATGATGGTGAACATCGTGGCCAGCACCAATACGCAGGCCACCACCACGGGCGTGTCCTTCAGGCCGATGCAGTCCACCAGCAGCCGGCCGATGCCGGGCCAGGAGAACACCGTCTCCACCAGCACTGCGCCGCCCAGAGAGAAGCCGAATTGCAGTCCCACTGTGGTGACAATGGGAATCATGGCGTTGCGCAGAGCGTGGCGGATGGTGATGACGCTCTCTTTCAGGCCCTTTGCCCGTGCGGTGCGGATGTAGTCCTGCCGGATCGTCTCCAGCATGGAGGAGCGGGTCATGCGGGTGATCATCGCCAGGGAGTTGGCGCTGAGGGTGACGGCCGGCAGCACCAGAGCGCCCCAGGTCTCAAAGTTGGAGGATGGGAACCACCCCAGCCCCGCTGCGAAGATCACGATCAGCATCAGCCCCAGCCAGAAGTTCGGCATGGAGACGCCGAACAGAGCGCCCACCATGGAAATGTTGTCCACCGCCGAATACTGATGGGTGGCGGAGATCACGCCCAGGGGAATTCCGATCAGAATGGCAAAAAGCATGGCGCAGGCCGACAGCAGGATGGTATTGGGCAGCCGGGCGGCGATCTCCGCCGCCACCGGGTTGCCGGTGCTGTATGAGGTACCGAAGTCACCGTGGACCGCGTTGATGATAAACCGGCCGTACTGGACCAGGAAGGGATCATCCAGGCCCAGCTCCTCCTGCATGGCGGCGTAGGATTCCTCGGAGTAGTTGTCGCCCAGCATCATCTGCACCGGGTCGCCGGGGGTGAAGCTCAGGATCGTATAAACGATGAAGCTGACACCCAGCAGCACCGGAATCAGCATGAGCAGCCGTTTGAGAATAAAACGGTACATCTGTCACTCTCCTTTTCCATAACGCAAATTCGCGCAAGCGGACGGCGGCTTTTGCCGCCGCCCGCTCACTGGAATGCCTGAATGCGCTTATTCAAAATAGGTGCCGTTGATGTAGTGGGACTTGCCCGGATACAGGCCGAATCCCTTCACATTGGACTGCATACCGGCGTTCAGGTGCTCCACCGCCATGGGGACCAGGGGCGCGGCCTCCGCCACTTTGCTCTGGATCTCCGCATACAGCTCCATGGCGTGCTCGGTGTCGGTGGTGGTGCTGGCCTCATCGATCAAGGCGTCCACCTCAGGCGTGGTCCAGAAGCAGCGGTTGCCGGAGGGCCCCAGAGCCTCCGTGTGGTACATGGACCGCAGCATGGAGTCGGGGTCAATGGAGGTCTTGGACATGATGAACATATCATGGGCGCCGTTGCCGGTCTCAGACTGGAACTGTCCGCTCTCCAGGGTCTTGACCTCGGCGTTGATCCCCACCTGGCGCAGCTGCTCCTGAATGACCACGGCGGAGTCCCGCATCACCTGGGTATCGGAGCACCAGAGAGTGGTGGAGAAGCCGTCAGGATAGCCGGCCTCGGCCAGCAGCTCCTTGGCCTTCTCCACGTTGCAGGAGTAGTCGGAGCAGTCGGAGACGTAGCCGTCCACACTGGGGGGCAGCATGGTGTAGTTGGCGGGTGTGGCCTCGCCGCTGAACACCAGGTCGATGTAGCCCTGGGGGTCCAGCGCGTAGGCGACGGCCTGCCGGACCTTCTCGTTGTCAAAGGGCGCCTTCTGCACGTTCATGCCCACATACCACACGGTGGTGCTGGGGGAGGTGAGGGTGGTGACGGACGCGTTGTCCGCCAGGCTCTCCAGGTCGGTGATGCCCAGGTCATAGGCCAGGTCCACCTCGCCGGTCTCCAGGCCAATGGTGCGGTTCAGCGCCTCGGGAATCGTGCGGAAGATGACGCGCTTGACGGCCGGAGCGCCGCCCCAGTAGTCCTCAAAGGCCTCCAGGACCACGTCGCCGCCCAGCTCCCAGGAGACGAACTTGAAGGGGCCGGTGCCCACGGGGTTCTTGTTGAACTCCTCCGCGCTGGTGTCCGCGCTCTTGCAGATGATGGAGGCCGCGTCCAGGCTCAGGCGGTACAGCAGCGCGTTGAAGGGCGCGGAGGTCTTGATGGTGACGGTGTAGTCGTCGTCACAGGTGATGCTCTCGATGATGAGGTAGTTGTAATTCACGCCGGGGTTTGCGATGCAGCGCTCCAGGCTGTACTTGACATCCTCGGAGGTCATCTCCTCCCCGTTGTGGAACTTGACGCCCTGGCGCAGATGGAACACGGTGGTGGTATCGTCGATAACCTCCCAGCTCTCCGCCAGGCCCGGCACTAGGTTCATGTCGTTGTCCATCATCACCAGACGGTCAAACATCTGGGTGGTGACACGATAGGTCCCGATGGAGGCCTGCACCATGGGATCCATGTAGGTGGGGGACTCTGGGATAGCAACGATCAGGGTATCCTTGGCGCCATCGTCGGAACCGTCCGTGGTCGTCGAGCTGGAACCGGTGGGGCCACAGCCGGCCAGCATCCCGCAGAGCAGGAACATTGCGGTGAACAGTGCGAAAACTCTCTTCTTCATCGTACTCCTCCTGACGTGGTGGTGATATATTTCTGAAACCGCCCCCGGCGGTCACATTCCTGATTGTGTGCTCAGCGCAGGCCGTCGGCCGCCAGAGCATCCTCCATCCGCCTCGCCAGCTCCAGATAGTTGTCCCATTCCTTCGCTCGCTTGGGCTCCTCCGTGAAGGGGAGCCCGGTCAGGTCGGTGAGGCTCTGGGTCTCCAGCACCCGGGCGCTGAGCAGGTCGAAGATGCTGTTGAACCCGGCCCCGATGGTGGAGATGTAGTCCGGGCAGTGATATTTGGACTGCCGGTAATAGGGCTTGAGCTCCGGGTCCTCAATCTCCTCCTGCCGGTCGGCAAAGATCTCGTCGTAGGCGCAGGAGATGATCTTTCCCGCCTCCAGCACGATCTGCAAGCGCCCGGTGACGCCGGGCTCCACCGCCTGGGACAGGCCGTAATACACCTGGCCGGAGGGCTTGTCCAGCCGCCCCGCGATCTCCTCTGCCAGTGGGAGCATAGACCGCTTGATGCTGTTGGAGGCGCCGGTGAGCAGGTCAAACTCGCCTGTGAGGCGGTTCTCCGCCACCATCTGCTCTTCCAGATGGGTCAGGCCGTTTACCAGCACCACGCCGGACTTGGCGGTCCGCTCCTTGGTGGCCTGCAGAAAGCCGTAGTCGGACAGCCGCTTGGAAACGCCCTGGTACCGTCTGATGTAATAGGTGGGGTTGTTAATCTCGTTAAACTCCACCATCTGCAGGGTTCCGTCCCGCCGGACCACTTCCAGAATGCCGTGATACCCCTTGTCCCCCGGGAAATGCGGGGCAAACCAATTCTCAGCCCGGTAATAGTCTCCCTTTACCAGCCCCATAGGTGGCTGCACCGTCCAGAACAGCCGGTCCAGCACGTCAACGGACTTTTCGCGCTTCTTCTCTTCCATGCCTCTCTTCCTTTCCCTCATTTTGATCCGCATTCCACCGCCGGGTGCGGATCTTGTATTCTTTGAAAATTGGCGCTATAATGATTGATAAAATCTGAACGCCCCTCTGACCGGGCGCCTTTGTTTTGCCTGTTACGATTATAACATGCTCCCCTGGCTGTCGGATTATAGGGGATTTTGTTAAGCCTTCGCTATTTGGGATTAGGTCCCTCCGCCGTTTTGAGAAAGAGAGCGCGACATGAACACAGAACACCTCGTCTATATCCTGGAGGCGTACAAGTGCGGCTCCGTCAACAAAGCCGCCCGAAACTGCTATATCTCCCAGTCCCATCTCAGCACCATCATCAAGAACGTGGAACAGGAGATCGGCTATCCCCTGTTTCACAGGACGGCCAACGGCATCACCGCTACGCCGGAGGGACTGATTTTCATGAGCCACGCTGAGAAGATCGTCACCGAGCGCAATAATATCCAGAAGATCCCGCAATCCATGTCCGAGAGCGACAGCCTCTCCATCATTTGCGCCCGCTCCGCCTTTGTGCTCCAGTGTTTCTTTGATTACAAAAACTGCTTCCCCAACCTGAACAGGACCCACGACAAATTTCTGGAGGCCGGCCTCCGGGAAAATCTGAAAAACGTCGTGGCCCAGAACTGCAGGCTGGGCATCCTGGTGCTGTTCGAGCAGGTCATCCCCAAGTACATGGATCTGGCGGACCAGTACAATCTGGAGATGACGGTCCTCCAGCGCTCCATTCCCGTCACCGCGCTGATGTCCAAGTCCCATCCACTGGCCAACTCTTCCCGTGTCTCGCTCAAGGATCTCACAGGGTATCCGTTCATCGCCGACGCGCACATCGATCCGGACGATACGCTGGACGTGCTGGGACTCCAGAGCCACACAGACCTGCTGTACATCTGCGACCGCGGCACGATCTTCGACGCGGTCCGCAAAGGCAATTACATCGCCATCGGCATCAGCATTCCGGAGGAGGATGCCCGGCGGATGAACTGCGTCTGCTGTCCCATCGCGGACGGCGCTCCCATGGCCGTGGCCCTGCTGCATTCCCGGACATTTACGCTCCGCCCCAGAGAGAAGCACTTCATTCGCTATCTGACTGACCGCCTGCACAAGCGCTATTCCGGATAAACGGCGTGCCGCCTCCCACAGGGCAGTTTGTCCGCATCGGCGTGTGTCCCTGTTGGTGCGATGGCTCCAAACATTGCCGACAGCGTGTGCAGGAACGCCTTTTGCACGCATCTTGCCGCAAAGATTTAAAACCCCCAGGAACTGCTGCGCAGCGGTCCCTGGGGGTTTTAAATAGCGGCTGACTTCATTCTCGTTATATCCAATGCCGTGGGCTCAATTGGGTAATTTCCCGTATGTTTTTTCAATCAGAGTCCTGCAAGGGGAATAAAAGGCGTCTGCCAGGAGACAGCCGCCGCAATCTGCCGTCGCTGACCGCTGTTCCGCCTGTTTCAAGGGCTTCTGCGGCTGCTGGCACCGCTGCTGTGAGCGGTTCTCCGCAGACTCACGGCTTCTTTGTGCGCGGGAGCAGAGCGCCTCCCTGCCGGTCAAGGGCCCGGGAGCCGTGCCCGCGACAGACAGCTGCTCCCGGCCTCAGCCTCTCCGGCTCGTTTTCAAAAAATTCATGAACCGTTCACGAGGCAAACATAGATGAGGCCATCCGGGAGTAGTATACTTCCAAAAGTATAGACGAGATCGTCTGTAAAATCCTCAGGCAGTAGCCGCCGCGGGTTGCAAACCTGACGGCGTGTGTCCGGTCCCATACCGGCGCGGAATTGGTCGGACGTCAAAATGGCCTGTCCGTCCGGACGTTTTCCCGCTGCCCGCCCGGGTGTCTCCCTGGTTCCGGGTTTTGGCAGGGCCGGGGGTTTTGGATCAGGCAGAAGGAGGATATGCAGCATGACGCAGAAAGAGCGCCAGGAACGCAGCAGAAAAGAGATTTATCAGGCCGCCCTAGAGGAGTTCGGGACCTACGGCTACGACAAGGTCAACATGGAGCGGATCTGTGGGAACCACGGGATCTCCAAGGGCATGATGTACCACTACTACTCCAATAAGGACGAGTTGTTTTTACTGTGCGTCGAACGCACTTTCCAGGAGCTCAGGGCCCATGTGGAACGGGATATGGCCCATCTGTCAGGGGAGGATACGGCAGCCGCAGTCAAAGATTTCTTCATGATCCGGGAGCGCTTTTTCCAGCTTCATCCCCAGCAAAAGCTCGTTTTTGAAAGCGCCATGCTCCGTCCGCCCAAACATCTGGCCGCGCAAATTCAGGCCCTGCGCGCACCGATGCGGCGCTTGAATCAGGAATTTATCGAGGGGCTCATAGACAAAATGCCGCTGCGGCCGGATTTGAAGCCTGAAATGGTGACCCGCTATTTGGAAACCATCGAGTCTCTTTTCCAGAATATGATTGTGAGTTATCAGGGCGGACATCCCGCGCAGGATTTCCATGCCATGCTGGAAACCGCAGGCGAACTGCTGAATATGGTCCTATTTGGGATTCTTCGCCACGCAGATCCGGCATGATCTCCGGTTCGGTGGATAACGTGATCTTTGCCGCGGCACTCCCCTATCTCTTTGGAATGCGGCTGCTGTACCCGGGCTTCAGCAAACTTGTCAGCTCCTTTAATCTGAAGCGGCCGGAGGGACTAGGCCGGGGCCGGTGCACCGCCTTGGTTCTTCTATTGGCAGCGGGCGGATTTTTCCCGGTCTGCGCCCCTCTCCGGGCTGTCCGCACCTCAGCATCCTCAGCGGGAGCCTGCTGATCTTTCAGGATGCGGCCTCGATCCTGTGCGCCTGCTTCTCCGGCCGGTTCTGGCGGCAAAACAGCAATTGATGATACCACAAGGAGGATTTATATGCTGAAATTACTTCGTAACCTACGGCGGCAGGAGTGGGCCATGGCCGCCGTGTGCGCAGTGCTCATCCTGGGGCAGATTAATTTCGATCTGGCGCTGCCCGACTACATGAGCAGCCTGACCGTTCTGATTAAAACGCCGGGGAGCACCCTGTCGGACATCCTGCATACCGGCCTGGAAATGCTGGGCTGCACCCTGGCCAGCGCGGTGCTGTGCGTCATCTGCGGCTATCTGACCGCCAAGGTGGCTGCCGGGTTCAGCTTTTCCATCCGGGAGGCGGTGTTTCATAAGATCGCAGACTTCGGCCAACAGGAGATGATGACCTTCTCCGTCCCCAGCCTCATCAACCGCACCACCAACGACATCACCCAGGTGCAGATGCTGACGGCCATGGGCCTGCAGATCCTAATCAAGTCCCCCGTCATGGCAGTGTGGGCCATCATCAAAATCGTGGGCAAGAGTTGGACCCTCTCCGCTATCACCGCCGGATTTGTGGCCGCCCTGCTGGTGATGATGGCGGTCATCATCGGCGTGGTGGTGCCCCGGTTCCGCCGGGTGCAAAAGCTCACCGACCATATCAACCTGGTGGCCCGGGAGAACTTGAACGGTATCAATGTTGTCCACGCCTACAACGCTGAGGACTACCAGAACGCCAAGTTCTGGAAGGGCAACGAGGAACTGATGCGCACGCAGTTGTTCAACCAGCGGGCCTTTGCCTTCCTGATGCCCGGCGTCACCCTGGCCATGAACGCATTGTCTCTGGTGATCTACTGGGTGGGTGCCTCCATCGTGAACGCCGTCCCTGCCGCGGACACCGCCGCACGGCTGGCCGCCTTCAGCGACATCGTGGTGTTCGGCACCTACGCCACCTACGTCATCATGTCCATTATGATGATGGTCATGATTATCATGATGCTCCCGGCGGCCCAGGTGTCCGCCCAGCGGATCAATGAGGTGTTGGAGACCCGGAACAGCCTGACTCAGGGCGCCCGCATCGATGCCCTGGAAACCGGTACTGTGGAGTTCCGGGACGTCTCCTTCCACTATCCCTCCTCGGACAAGAATGTCCTGGAGCACATCACCTTCCAGGCCAAGCGGGGGGAGACCGTGGCCTTTATCGGCGCCACCGGCAGCGGCAAGACCACTCTGGTCAGCCTGGCCGCCCGGTTCTATGATGCCACGGAGGGCACTGTGCTGGTGGACGGGGTGGACGTTCGGGACTACACCTTCGACGCCCTGTATGACCGCATCGGCTATGTAACTCAGAAGGCCATCCTGTTCTCCGGAGACGTCCGCGGCAACGTGCTGTTCGGCGCCAGCCGGGGCAAGGATTCCGATGCGGACGTTCAAAAGGCTCTGGAGCTGGCCCAGGCCAGCGAGTTTGTGGACAGGATGCCCGGAGGCATCCATGCCCCCATCGCCGAGGGAGGCACCAACGTATCCGGCGGCCAGAAGCAGCGGCTCTCCATCGCACGGGCCCTGGCGAGGCGCCCGGAGATCCTGGTGTTCGACGACTCCTTCTCCGCCCTGGACTACCGGACGGATACCAGGCTCCGTGCCGGCCTGGACCGGGAGCTGAAGGATACCACTCGACTGATCGTGGCTCAACGGATCGGCACCATCCGGAACGCGGACAAGATCATCGTTCTGGACGAGGGGAGGATGGTGGGGATGGGTACCCACGAGGAACTGATGCAAACCTGCCCGATCTACCAGGAGATCGCCCGGTCCCAGCTCTCCCAGGAAGAGCTGGGGGCTTAAGGAGGAAACCAAGATGCCAAAGATGATGCAGAACAGAATGTGCGCGCCGGGAAAGAGCAGGCGCGGCATCGGCGGTGTGCTCAGAGAACTGTTCACCTATTCCAACAAATTGAAAGCGCCCTCTGTTGCGGCCTTTTGCTTCGCCGTGGCCGGCGCAGTGCTGACCATCATCGGCCCCAGCCTGCTCAGTCGGATCACGGACCTCATCTCCGACGCCCTGGACGGGGAGATCGATCTGGCCGCCATCGGCCGCACCGGCGTAATCCTGCTGGTGATCTACGGCTTCAGTGCCGTCTTTACCTATGTGGAGCACTTCATCATGGCTACGGTCACCCTGGAGCTGTCCCGGGATATGCGGCAGGACCTGTCCCGAAAAATCAACCGGGTGCCCATGAGCTACTTCAGCAAGGTGTCTTATGGTGACATCCTCAGCCGCATCACCAACGACGTAAGTACTCTGCAGCAGGCCCTGGCCAACAGCCTGCCCTCCATGATCAGCGCAGTGGCCCAATTCCTCGGCTGTCTGGTGATGATGTTTGGCACTGAGTGGCGTATGGCGCTGGCAGCCATTGCCGTCACGGCACTGGGCTTCCTCATCATGGCTGCGGTGATGCTCCGGTCCCAGAAGTACTTCACCGCCCGGCAGGAGAACCTGAGCACCCTGAACGGCTATATTGAGGAGATGTACTCCGGCCACGACGTGGTGCGCCTCTCCCGGGCCAACGAGCAGGTAAAAGAGACCTTCGGCGGGATGAATGCCGTTCTGTACGACGCAGAGTGGCGCAGCCAGTTCCTCTCCGGCATCATGCAGCCCCTGATGACTATCATCGGCAACCTGGGCTATGTGGCGGTCTGCGTCCTGGGTTCCGCCCTGGCCATGAGCGGAGAGATCTCCTTCGGCGTCATTGTTGCGTTCATCCTCTATGTGCGGCTGTTCACCTCTCCCCTGAGCACCCTGGCCCAGGGCATGACCCAGATGCAGACGGCGGCAGCCGCCGGCGACCACGTCTTCGACTTTCTCCACGAGAAAGAGCTGCCCGATGAGACCGGCAAGCGCCCCGAACTCTCTCCTGTGCAGGGCGAAGTCGAATTTGAACACGTCCGATTCAGCTATCCGAATCATCCGGATAAGATCATCATCAAGGACTTCTCTGCCCATATTCAGCCGGGGCAGAAGGTGGCTATTGTGGGTCCCACCGGAGCGGGCAAGACCACGATGGTCAATCTGCTGATGCGCTTCTTTGAGATCAACAGCGGAAACATCAAAATCGACGGCGTGCCCACCTCTGAAATGACCCGGGAGGGCGTCCACGACCTGTTCAGCATGGTACTCCAGGACACCTGGCTGTTTGAGGGGACTGTCCGGGAAAATCTGGTCTACAACAAGACCGGGGTCACGGACCAGCAGCTGGAGGAGGCCTGCCGGGCCTGCGGCATCTATCACTTCATCGAAACCCTGCCCCACGGCTTTGATACCGTGCTGGATGACAGCATTGCCATTTCCTCCGGGCAGAAGCAGCTGCTCACCATCGCCCGGGCCATGATTCAGGGCAATCCCATGCTGATTCTGGACGAGGCCACCTCCTCGGTGGATACCCGCACAGAGCTCATCACCCAGCAGGCCATGGACCGGCTGACGGAGCACCGCACCAGCTTTGTCATCGCCCACCGGCTGTCCACCATCAAAAACGCCGACCTGATTCTGGTGCTGAAGGACGGCGATATCATCGAGCAAGGCACGCACAAGGAACTCCTGGCCAAAGGCGGCTTCTACGCTGACCTGTACAACAGCCAGTTTGAAAAGGCCTCGTGATCCCAGGAAGAGGGGGGCGGCTGCGATTTGGACAGTATGGAAAATCAGACTCCGCCGTGCTGAAGCGAAAAGAACAGCTCCCGCTTTTCAAGCCATTCCTTTGAAAAGCGGGAGCTGTTTCCCTTTCCGGAGAGCCTGGTTTGCTTTGGAGGCAGGGCTCCTTCCACCCGGGCCCCCCAATGATCGGCATTGCAGCAGGAGCCCCCGTCCATCCCTCCCAGGATTTGTCAAATCCGTTCCAGCTTCGCCCGGAAGGATATCTTTCGGGGCGTCTCCATCTCATCGAACTGTACCACATGAGCACCCTTGTCCATGTCCACATCCAGCACCGTACCGGAGCCGAACAGAATATGCTTCACCCGCTGCCCCACGGAGAATGCCATGTTCCCGTCGGTCTCCGGCAGATAGGTCTGGCTGTGGCCGATATAGTCCCGGGCCGCCCGGATCAAGCCCTCCTCCGGCGGCCGGGTGAAGGCCAGGAGATTGCGGTCGATGTCCAGAAGAAAGCGGGAGGGATACCGGGGGGTGCCGTCGAAGTTCCGTCCGTCTGCCTCGGAGATGTACAGTCCCTTCTCCGCCCGTGTCAGCGCCACAAACGCCAGCCGCCGCTCCTCCTCCATGGCCTGCTGCGTCCGCACCTTCCGGGAGGGGAAGATCCCCTCATTCATGCCGCAGAGGAACACATAGGGAAATTCCAGGCCCTTGGCGGCGTGAACGGTCATCAGCCTCACCTTGTCTCCCTGCTCCGCCGTGTCGGCATTGGTGAACAGAGCCACATGGGCCAGATAGTGCTCCAGGGTGACCTCCTCCCCGCAGGTGGTCTCGTACTCATATACCGACTGCTTCAGCTCCGCCAGATTGTCCAGCCGTTCCTGGCTGCCCTCGGTGCGGAGCATCTTCTCGTAGCCGCTCTCATTGAGGAGGGCCGAAAGCACCTCGGACACCGGTCTCCCCCCATATCCGGCGGCAAAGGACTCTATCAGGCCGACAAACCTTCCGGCGCCTGTTCCTTTGAAAAGTGGGTCCTCCAGATTGTCCTGCAGCGCCTGATACAGGGAGCGGCCCTGCCTCTCTGCGTACTCCTGCAAAAATGCCATCCGCCGCTTCCCAAGATTCCGCTTGGGGACGTTGACGATCCGCCGGAAGGAAAGGTCGTCCTTGTAGGCAATCATCCGCAAGTACGAGAGGGCGTCCTTGATTTCCATACGGTCAAAGAACTGGACGCCGCTGTAAATCGTATAGGGGATCTTCTCTCCCAGCAGGACTTCCTCCACCGCCCGGGTCACATAGTGGGCCCGGTAGAGCACCGTCATGTCCCGGTATGGCGTGCCCGCCTCGTGAAGCTCCTTCATCTCCCCCGCTATCCATTCGGCCTCCGCCTCCTGGGTCTGCGCGAAGTGGCAGATGACCGGACTGCCGGAGGGCAGCGTGGGCTGCAATTCCTTTTTGATACGAGTCCGGTTCTTGTCGATCAGGGAATTCGCGGCAGAGAGAATCTCCGGCGCAGAGCGGTAGTTCTCCATCATTAGAATCGTTTTTGTCCCCGGAAACTTCTTGTCAAAGTCCAGCAGGTACTTCACGTCGGCGCCCCGCCAGGTGTAGATGGTCTGGTCCGGGTCTCCCACGATGAAGAGGTTCTTGTGGTAACCACACAGAACCTCCATCAGCTCGTACTGAAGCTGGTCGATATCCTGGAACTCGTCGATCATGATGTACTCCAGCCGCTGCTGCCACTTGAGCCGAATGTCAGGATGCTGCTGGAAAATATACAGGGAGAACTTGATCAGGTCGTTATAATCCAGTCCGAAACACTTCTTCTCCTGATACAGATAGCCGTAGAAAATGATGTCTGCCGGGGTGTCCGCCTGGTCATACTTCTCCTTCAGCGTGTCCAGAGGCATGGCGATCATATCCAGATAGTAGTCCGGACGCTTGAACAGCTTCTGCATCTCGACCATGTCCCGGGCTGCGGAGAAGGTCATATCCCGCAGCGTCAATCCCCGCTCCTCGTAGATGATTTGGAGCATAGCGTCGATGTCCGCGTTGTCCAGCACCAGAAAGCTTTTGGGATACTGGACGGCGTAGCTGTCCTCCTGGAGCACGGAGACGCAGAAACCGTGGAAGGTGTTGATATAGCCCGTGTCATTGTCGCCGGTGAGGATGTGGATGCGCTGGCGCATCTCATTTGCGGATTTGTTGGTGAAGGTGACGCAGAGGATATTTCCCGGCAGGATGCCCAGCTCGTTCACCAGAAAGGCAAAACGATGGGAGAGCGCCCTTGTCTTGCCGGAGCCGGCTCCGGCAATGACACGGACAAATCCTTCGGTTTCGGTCACAGCCTGGCGCTGGGCAGCGTTGAGGCCGGAGAGCAAATCGGTCATCGTGGCGTCCTCCCTGTCGAACATCTGTTTCTTCCATTATATCAGAACCCGCAGATGTTCTCAACCTCTTCTGAAAAATCCATCAGATCTCCTATGGCTGAGGATTGGCATACGAAGAACAGGGAAGAAGGATGCAGACATTCAAATTAACCGCAGGTATAGGGAATCCTTGTGCCGCAAATCACACTTATTTCAGGCCAAGTTCACAAATCATATCTTCTGCCTTAGAAAATTCTTTTTTGGACCATATTTCAGTGGCATAACAGGAATTTGACCTCTATCATTTCAATGTTTTGTACTTTGCCGGTAGCATAGGTGCTTAATACAAGAAAGTATGAACCCCTTGCAATGCAAGGGGTTCATACTTAAAATAACCCTGCCTGACCCAAAATAACGCCAAGCATTCGCCCAAATCAGGCAGGGTCATTCATTTTGGCGCAGCGGGAGGGATTCGAACCCTCGTGCGATTGCTCGCAAACTGATTTCGAAGGATAAACAGAATCCCATACCGCCACATCGAGCCGTTCTAGGTCAATTAAAATGTGTTGTTTTGCTCAAAAGTCGCACCTTTTTCTCTGATGCAGAGGAATATTCATGTAGCATCAAAACGAGTGAGGGCACCATTTGGGCACCATAAGCATCAACCAAAAATCAGCCGTTCTAGTTGTTGATATACTTGGGTATCCGGTGTTATTAATGGTGTAATTGTGTCACGAATAATTGCTTCACCATTATTTCCACACGCTGTAAGTCCAAGCAACTTTTTGATGTTGGTTACTATATCGTTGCTAGCAGATTTAATATCATCCGTGGCATTTCCTCGACTAATGCTAGCATTTATCGCCTGTTGCTTTATTGTAAGGGCACTATTTTCCAACTCTGCTTTCCCAACTGTAGCGCACCATTTTTTGATTATTTCATCGTCCAGTAAATAGGATTCAAGGTGACGCCTATCCAGCACCTTAATTCCCTTTTCAGAAAGTTCTTCTACTTCATTTTCACTTCGATCATCTCGATCAATAATTCGAATGACATTGGTGTTCGGGACAATAGCTTGTGTTAGCCCAATTACCTTTAGTTTGTCTTCCTCGATGTCGTTGCAGCCTCCTAATGAGTAGAACACAGTGCTCGGGTGAGTTGTGCTGAAAATATTTGCATAGCACTTTGCATCAAAGTCTTTCCGTTTCCTGCCCCTAGTAGTCCCTTCGCAGAACACTACTGTTTCCGGGGCAAGTAAGGTAGAGTAATTTTCTAAAGTCAAAGATAGAATTCTATTCCACAAATTATGTGAAACGGGAGAAGGCATAATCTGAACTACATCATCAAAATCAAATCCATCAAAATTTAAGAATGCAACACTTCCCGGACATTCGGCTTCAAGTTCTTTGGCTTTATTTAGCATACCAAGTGAATGCGTAGCAATCCATAACTGACCATTTGCTCCGATCAGAGTGTAAAGTTCACCTAAGAGTTTTTCCTGTAATGCTGTATGCATATGGGCCTCTGGCTCGTCGATACAGAAAATGGTGTCTGGATAGTATTTTTGCTTAATGACCAAGTCTAATATCAAATCAAACGCCGCTTTTTCTCCTCCAGAGAGATTTTTATAGGAGTAATTTTTGGAAACCCCTTTGTCAAAAAGGAAGTCGCCATTTTCTGTGGGATTTCCCACACCAGAAAGAGTTAAGTCACCAAAAAGGCGAGTTAGAGATTCTCGAATTTTTCCGATTAATTCATCACGTAGTGTGGCTACCGATTTCTCGTTGTATGATGTATCATATACACATTCAAGCGTCTTAGAAATCAAACGATGGTAGTTTTTCGCAACCTCCTGATCGTTCTCTATCATCATGTTTTTATTTGCAATTGCTGTAGGCGCTTCCACCGCCGATATACCTTTGATAGCTAGAGAAGGGTCATTCCGATACGCGGTTCGAAAATAGAAAATCGAATGGTTTTTATTGGTATCCTCACCATCATAATCATAAAATGATAAATCAACTAATTTGTTTGAATTTTCATAACCATCTTGCCCTACTGGAGTTTTATTGCAGTAGCTTTGGTCTGTGGGGAGGCCGGTATATCCTTTCCACAATTGCCAAACCTTAAATGCATCAAAAACGGAACTCTTACCACATCCATTCGGTCCAACAAGTACAACCAATCGAGCACTTGAGGGAATAGCTGTTATAGTCAAATCTGTGAAACGTTTAAACTTTTTCAGATGAATTTCTTTGAGTTTCATATAAGGATGCCAACCTTTCTACAGGTTTTTTCAAATTATAGCATATTCTTAAAGAAACAGCAAGGAACGTGTCACCGGACACGTTCCTCTTTTACTTTGATTCTGGCGCTTTCCAATATGTATTCCTTGATAGCCAGCTTTGGAATACGCCATACACGGCCATTCCGAAACCCCTTGAGCTTACCGCTGTTTAGGAGATCGTACATAGCATTGTAGCCCATTCTCAGGGCTTCACAGGCTTCTTCTACTGTCAGAATATCAGGATATTCCTCTAACATTCATTCCACCTCCTGCACCGAAAGATGGGCTTCACAGCGGGGACAAGCGCTCAAATCAAGCGAGCAGGAGTCACATAAACAAGTAGGAGCCTTGGGCGGCGACTTGTGGCGCTTGGGGTTCAGCGTCCTTTGGTAGAGATCCATTTTCTCAATTTGCTGCATGACTGCCGGCTCTGATCTGCCAACAGCAAAGGCGATTTCAGAAATGCCGTAGCCTTCTTCAAACATCATTTTTACAGTTCGCTTTTCATCGTCCCGCCAAAACTCACCTTCGTGATCGAAGCGAATCGTGCCGTTACGGTGGCGGCGAATCATTTCACGTTCAATTTCAGGACTCATCATGGTTTTTCTCTCCTTTTTCAGATTGATTTACCATGATGTTCCTTTATTACGCACAAAAATCTCAAAAAATCTGTGGAGCGAAAGATAAGGACATTTATTGTCCATGCCGTGTGCTATTCTCTAATCAGTCTGATCCGTTGCGCAACCATCGGCTTATTCTCCTGCCTATGTTGTCAACAGGTCCGGTTAGGCGGCGGATGTTCGTGATTGTGGCACGACTCCGCCGCTGTTTTTCCTTAATACACTGAAAGGAACAGCCTATGAATATATTATTATCCCTCAAGAAATTCTCCCACATTGGCTATTACATACATGAAGCCCGAACAAAAGCCAAAGAAAGGAAAAAGCACCATCGAGATCGCCTGAACCTGTCGAATGACCAAATCAAGTATTTGGATAAGGTCGTTATTCCGGAAGGGTGCTCCTACCAAGTTAATGACCACACTTTTTCCAGCATAGACAAGGCTTTAGCTTATTGCAAGCGGCTGTCCATTGAACGATGCAAAAAGATATGGGGAGCCGGAATTCCCATCAGTATTACCAACCCGAATGCACCCAAGATATTTGATTGCGCCTGTTTGCCTGCTGGACTGCTTGTAAAGGACTCCAAGGACTTTCTATGTCGGTATGCTCCTGTCCGTATCATCATAATTGCTGTAGATCTGAGCGAGGTTTACACGGAATATTTTGATTTGTATGAAAGCGATATTTTCTCCAATGAACACCTCTATGACTACGGACTTCTTTACGGCAATTATCCTGTCTATCAGGAAACCGAGCTTTGCCTAAGCAAATTTAGCGAGCAGTACACCAAGCAGATCAACACGCCTTTTGTCCCAGAACCCGCCTTTGGTGATCCGTCCAAAGAATATACCGGGCTGATGGATGTTCATATGGCCTACGATTGCTATTCCGTGGAAGTGCTCTCTGACGGCACTGTCTATGACGATGGGAACTACGCATTTCCTTTGGGGGCCATTCCAGTATCTACATTTGTGAATATCGGCAGCGCTGGCGTGTATTGCAAGTGCTGGAATCTTTTTTGGGGGTGCTCCCGCTCCTTTGAGGTCAATGGCAAGGAACATTCTCTTTTCCGCTCTGCGCTGTTGGCCTGTAAGCAGTCCGAATTACCTGTTGGAAAAGAGTTCTATACCATCATCATGCACCAGAAAGAAGCAGACGGCATCATACCAGCAGATTCACTCCCGGTTTCCCTGCGGGACAGCTATTCAGTTATGACTCCCCACGCAAAAAAGAGGGTGTTTCATATTTCGCCCCAATTTGACGAGATATATTGGGAAACATTTGAACTGGCAGATTCGAGCGGAAATATCCGCAACTTTTGCTATGACCACTGGCTTTTAGATCATAACTGTGAATGGAACGTCGGAGATATCTGTAAGACTACCTATTGGGGAAAATCCCGGTGGGGCAATCCTTGTATGGATAGAGGTATCAAAATTACATATCTCCCAGATGCTAAAACCCCATACTATGGTAGAGGTGATTTGGAACTTTATTGCAAGATTTCTGTAGGGAGCAACAGTCTAAACATCCCTCTTTCCACACTCATTAAGCCATCTTCCACAGAATGAAATAGCAAGTGAGAGTGACGAGACTTTTTGTGTTCTCGTCACTCTCACTTGTTTGATTATTCTTTGCTCACTTGTTTTTTGTGTTTAATGGCACGTTTAGAATATTTTTCGACTTTGGCTGCTTTTGCGACAAAGAAGAATATAGACTCGCCGAACAAAAATAACTGCCAAAAAGATACTGCACCTGGAACGACGAATATACCCAAAAGTGTAATAGCCAAATAAACTATTGCTCTTACAGGTTTATTGAGATAAAACCATTGTGCGCCTACAAGTCCCAGAAAAAGGGTTAGCAGTCCGGCCACCGCCTTGCTCTTTGGAGCCATTGTTTTACTCTGAGTTTTTTTGATAGCGGAATTTGACGGAGTTTTTTTGTTTGCAGTATTACCAACAAAAGAGGCGTTTGTTTTAGATTGTTGTTCAGCTTCCTTGGACTGAACTGGTTCCGCCTTGGCTTCTTCCGCTACATTAGTGGTTTGCGTTTTTTCGCCTGCTTTGGGACATGGGGAAACATCTGAAATTTCTAATGGCTTTTTATCCATTCCAACAGCAGACTGGGCCTCAATTGAGGCTGGGCCTACTGTTCCTATAGACGTCGAAGACTTTTTTTCATCAGATGTTTCTTCAGCCTCGGATTGAACCTTCATTTGAATATTTTCCGCAGTAGCCTTTTCGGCAGCCGTTGCCAATGGACCAGCTACAGTTTTTGCGTTCTCAGATAATCCGTATGCAAAAGCAATGGTTGAAAAGTAATGTGACATACTGGGGTTCTGTGGAATATTTAGTGCTTTGCTCCCTTCTCTATAGTAATTACCTAATTTGAGCGCCGCAAAGGGCTCCAATTTTTCGGCGGCCATCTTTATCATTTCGATACCCTGTTCGGAGTCGTTAATTGCACACATCCATCTACCAATATCTCCAATCGCTAAAATATTACCGGCATCGGCAAATATTTTGGCTTCACGGAAGTATTTACTCTTATCTTCTTTGTGTCCTACGGATTGCCATCTCCAAGGGGTATAATCTAAAACTGTGTGCATAAGAAAGGCAACTAAGTATTCCGCAAATTTATTGCCACTGTTTGCACGCTGTATCAATGAAGTCATCTTTTCACGAACGGCATACTGTTCTCCACAAGCTGGATTAGATAGCTTATAGTAGTAGAGTTTTAAGGTAATCATGGCCTCCAAATCATCACATTCAGCCATATCCCACAGCAGATTTTCCTTTCCTGCGATTATCATCTCGGCAAGTTCTTTCTGCTTTCCCTTGATCTGCTTTTCCAGTGCTTGTGCCTTGCTCGTTCTTTCAGCTTCTTTTTCTATCTCTATTGCTTTCTTTTCCAAAGCTTTGACATAGGTGGCTACATTCAAGTACGGATTATCCCTTGCGAGCGTTTCATAACTTTCTATCTTTTTCCGGATTTCCTCAACTGTTTTCTCTGGTTCGGTCTTTATTGAGTCAACAATCTTTTTGTCTGCGCTCAGAAGGGATAATTTATAATTTCTCTCGTTACCAAAGAACTTGGCCGCAGAATGAATATCCGATTTCCTCCCGGTAAAAAGATTATAGAGGTGAACGTAAAGAATGGTGGAATATGGCGCCTGTTGTATGCAATCGCATAAGATATCTATAGCTTTTTCAACATTTTCAGCGGATGCCTGTGATGCAATTCTTGCAATATAGTTTTTAGCCCTTGCATTTGCGGCAGCTTCATCGAAATCATATTCATCAATGAGATCATTTTCAATCAGCAGTTTTTCTACACAATAAAACACTTTTGTGCTGAAATCGTAAACGGTATCAAAGAGGCACGTTGCCACTCTTGGATCAATAGCAAGCTCCTGTTTCATACCACTTATCTTTGCTTTGTCGCTTGCTTTCGTAAGGGTATCCCCGATACCATGAAATGCCCCTGCACCAATGTTGAATGCTCCTGCAACAATTGCACCTTTGACCGCTCCGGTGACACCAAACCCGCCACCTTCCCAATGACCTCTGCTTGCTTTTTTTATATCTCTATAGTCTCCCAAATTTTCTGCATAGCGCTGAATTTCCCCAGCTTTTGCATATATGTATCCCAGAGACTCTTTGATGTTGCCACTCTGGACCACCATGTTTGCCAACATGGTGTCATCAATGTCATCAATGCCGTATTCCATAAGAACGTCAACACCGAAACGAACGGCAGAGGTGACCTTTTGAACAACCTCGGGGATTTCTTCATCGAAAAGGCCCACAAATGTGTGCTTTCGGCTCTTGTAAAACTTGATATATTCCTCTTCAAGACTTTCGGCCTTTTCAAAAAAACGCTTTCTCAGTGTATTGTACTCCAAAAAACGAGGAGAAAAGAAAAGTTCTCGACCAAGTAATTCAAACTTTACATCTGGTTCTACTATATATTCTTTGGCTTTATCGGCAGTTTCGTCAGAATATCGTGTTATATCTGCGCCACAATAAGGGCAAAGATTGAAGTCATCGTTTAACTCTTTTCCGCAATTATAGCAAAACATAATGCGATCCCCTTTGCAAGTTTCTTGTCAGATAAGTATAGCGTAATATCGTCATAAATTCAATGATTTATGACGATATTTGTAATCTAACGATTTTGCGATGTGCAGGGTACAATAATAAAAACCCCTCGTGAGGGAGGATGTGCCTCGTGCTTAAATTTGATGTAACAAAGCGAATAAAGGATCTGTGCAATGCGTATTCTTGGACGTATTATCGATTGGCCAAAGAAAGCGATATTACCTACTCCACCTTGAGCGCTATGTTGAACAAAGGGACTATTCCGTCTATTCCTACTCTCGAAAAGATATGTAAAGGCTTTAATATTTCTCTATCGCAATTTTTTGCCGAGGACGAATCAGTAGCCCTAATGACTTTTCCGCAAAAAGAGTATTTGGCCCGGTGGGAGACTTTAACACAGGAAAACCGAATGTGCGTAGACAAATTTATTGATTTTTTAAAAGCAAAGCAGAGCGAAACGGATAGATGAATAATTGAATGATATATTATCTCCATGTATAAAGCCCGAGGCGAAACAGCCTCGGGCAAATTTTGTTTATGGAGGTAATTGACTATGAAAACCAAGGAAGTATGTTCCCATTGTGGGCATGAATTTCCCCGAACAGAGCTGACGGAGTTCGATGGCGAGTTCCTTTGTCCCGCCTGTCTCGAAACGGAGACTTCGGTGTGCGAAGACTGCGGAAGGCGCATTTGGAACGACAACAATGAGGGCAGCGGCGATTTGATCCTCTGCGGCAGCTGTTATGAAAGAAACTATGTTCACTGCTCCCGCTGCGGCCGTCTGCTTCACGAAAACAACGCTTTCTATTTCGGGGACGATGATGAGCCGTACTGTGAGTCCTGCCATGATATGCTGGACAGTCGGATCATCCACGAGTACAGCTACCGCCCTGCACCCAACTTCTACGGCAATGGCCCCCGCTTTTTCGGCGTGGAGCTTGAGATCGACGAGGGCGGCGAGTATGAGTCCAAAGCTAAGAAACTGTTGAACGTAGCCAACCGGGATACTGAGAATATCTATATCAAGCATGATGGCAGTCTGGATGAAGGGCTTGAACTCGTGACCCATCCTATGTCGCTTGAATATCAGCTGACAAAGATGCCCTGGGTAGAGGTCATGGCGGAGGCCGTGCGACAGGGCTACCGCTCCCATCAGGCCAACACCTGTGGTCTGCATGTCCATGTGAGCCGGGAGGCCTTCGGTGCATTTGCGGTGGAGCAGGACAGCGCCATTGCACGTGTGTTGTTCTTTGTGGAGCGTCACTGGAATGAGCTTCTGAAATTCAGCCGCCGTACTCAGCGCCAGTTGGAGCGCTGGGCCGCCCGGTACGGCTACAAGGATCATCCCACCGAAATGATGGAGCATGTCAAGAAAGGCCGGTGTAACCGCTATACCTGCGTCAATCTGACCAATGAGGATACCATTGAGTTCCGGATCTTCCGGGGCACTCTGAAATACAATACGCTGATCGCCACGCTGCAGATGGTCAACCGAATCTGCGACGTGGCGATTTGTATGTCCGATGATGAACTCAGAGCCATGTCGTGGAGTGAGTTTGTGTCCGGTGTTACTGAGCCGGAGCTGATCCAGTATCTCAAGGAACGCCGCCTGTACCTCAATGAACCTGTTGCTGTGTCTGAGGAGGTCTGATATGTGCTGCTTATTCGGACTTTTAGATTACGGCCACTCTCTGACTGCTGCTCAGAAAAACCACATTCTGGCGGTGCTTTCTACCGTCTGTGAGGCCCGTGGCACCGATGCCACCGGAATCGCCTATAACACCGATAACGGATTGCAGATCTATAAGCGTCCACTTCCTGCTCACCACCTTCGATTGCGTATTCCAAAGGACACCAATTATGTCATGGGCCACACAAGAATGACCACGCAAGGCTGTGAGAAACACAACCACAATAATCATCCGTTCAGTGGCCGTGCAGGTGGGGTTCCTTTCGCTCTGGCCCACAACGGCATTCTCCACAATGACCATGAACTTCGGAGGCAGAGGAAACTTCCTTCCACAAAAATCGAAACCGACAGCTATGTAGCTGTCCAGCTGATCGAGCGATCCGGAGAACTGTCCTTTGCAAGCCTGAAACAGATGGCCGAAGCCGTGGAAGGAACCTTTACATTCACGGTAACGGACAATACGGACAACCTGTATATCGTGAAGGGAAACAATCCCCTCTGCCTGTACCACTGGCCCAAGTTAGGGCTGTACCTCTACGCATCCACCGAGGACATCCTGAAACGGGCCTTACAGGGCATCCGGCTCAAGCTGGGTAAACCGCAGGAGGTCAATATCGACTCCGGGGAGATCGTCCGTATTGACCGCTTTGGCCGTATTACCCGGAGCATTTTCGATACCTCCCATCTTTTCCGCAGCCGCAGTTACTTTGGCTGGCCCTACCGCTTTTCCCTCTGGGACAACGATACCGCTTATGACAGCTATGTGTCCGAACTGAAATCGGTAGCCAGAGCCTTCGGATATGCTCCCGACGATATTGATGATCTGCTGAACGATGGGTTTACCCCGGAAGAAATCGAAGAATGCTTTTACACGATGGAGGTATGACATGAAAATTCTCATGGTCGAACCCGGCAAGGCACCGAAGGAAAAGAACATCTCCGGCACTCTGGATTCCATGCAGGAAGCTGTTGGTGGGACGATTCAGGCCATCTATCCCTTTGACGAACCTGTGGCTCTGATTTGCAACGATGATGGCAAACTGATGAATCTGCCCATGTGCCGCTCTATTCACGAAATAGGGGATATCATCTTCGGCAGCTTCTTTGTCTGCGCCGCCCCACCCGGGCATCGGAATTTCACATCTCTATCCAAGGAGCAGATCGAGCGATACAAGGAGCGGTTCCGCTTCCCGGAAACTTTTCTGCGTATCGGCGGCGATGCCATCTTTGTGCTGAGAAATTTGTGATTGTTCGTTAAATTGTAGAAATACGACTACCAAAATCCAGTGTTTTCAAGGCTTTCAGCGGATTGGCCTTAAAAGTTCGTATTTCCCAGGACGATAATTCGTATTTCAGACTGGATTGGAGGTGCAAAATGAACAAGCGAACCGTGGCTCTGACCACGGAGCAATACAAGGAAATCATCTCAACCATGAAGCAGGGCTTCACCGGATGCCGTCCGAACCCACGGGCGGCAACGGCACTCATGCTGGAAGCAAACTTGGGTTTGCGCATCTCGGACATTGTTCAGCTTCGCCTGTGCGATATTGTCAAGGACGGCAACCGCTATCGTCTTGCCATCATAGAGCAGAAAACCGGAAAGGCCCGTGTGTTTACCGTTCCTCTGGCGCTGTATCAGTTTATCCGATGCTACTGTCTGGATAATGGCATTGGGAGCAATGATCTCATATTCCCGGTCACGGAACGGTCGGTACAGAAGCATCTGAAAACCGTCTGCGACTATTTGGGTTTCTCCGGTATCAGCACACATAGCTTCCGAAAGTATTACGCAACGGAGATTTACAAAAACAGCAACTACAATATTGCGTTGGTCCAGCAGCTCCTGCAGCACAGCAGCGCTGCCGTGACACAGCGCTACATCGGCATCCAGCAGAAGGAGTTGGAGGATGCCATTGAAAGCCATTTGAAATTAGACGTTTGAAAGGAGGAACCCGCAGTGATTTGGTTCTTGGTTGGATTTGTTATCACCATGATCGCTTTCTGCTTCACCGAAGTCTGCACCGCAAAATGATTCCCGCTATCATCATGGATGCCATAACTCTGTTCCTGAAAGGTGCCAGTGCCGCTATTGCAGTGTATGTGTCCATGCTCAAGAAACGGGACAAATGATTTGAGGGGTTAGGGCGCTGGCCCTAACCCCTTTTCTATATGTCAACTTTTGGTTTGGGGGAGGGGAATGGGGCCTCAACGCCCTGCGGGCGGCTCGGCCTTCCCCTCCCCCAAGCCTCTTTCCCTTCTGGCCCAAACAATACCTGCTCACCAAACTTTACTGTGTCAATGTGCTTGTGTCAGAACTACTCTAAATTTTACGGGTCAAAAAGCATAATTACGGCGGATTCACAGTCGATGATTCAAGCTGCTTTTGACACTGACACATCGGCACAATAATTTATCAATCCTGTTCCGTATGCGTGAAAGCAAGGTCTGACAACGATTGTAACTTTGTAGCCCTGTTATTTTGTACAAACGAACTGCTTTCGTCAATAAACCCACCATCTCTTAAAAATCGCAACACAAAAAGCTTTTCCTCTGGTGTACCTCTTGTAATCGCAAGGAAACATTTCAACAAATCAAGGTCTTTGTACCCAAGTTTCTCGAGCGTAAAGATTGTTTCAAGTATATGATATGGATCCTTTTCTGTTATTCTTTCGCATCTGTTGCTCTTGATATCGGTACGGCGCTCCTTTGCGAAGGCTTCATCCCCAATCTTTTGAAAAAGTCTTTGTATCAAAGGAATGCCAAATAATGCATTTTTAATCACTTCATGCCGCTTGTCTTTGGCATCACAGATTCGTAAGAAAACCTGCATCAACTCACGATCCTCTTTGGAAGCCAATACACCATCTTTATAAAGGGCCATTACCGCTTCATCCGCATAAATCAGCGCTGGCGGTCTTGGTGTGCTATTAGCGCAACTGAGTGCAAACATTATAGGCTCTGTAATTGTCGGCAAAAACTTTTCTACTGGAAACTCCCCCGTATAGTCCAATGGGTTATCTGTTTTCCCAACAAGGTACAGCGGAGATACATCATAGATTAAAGCAAACAGCTTAAGATATGTTCTGTCAATAGATGCCCTTGGCCTGAGGGCATTCTCATAACCAACAATTGAAACATGGGACAAGTTAAGTAGATTTCCTACAGATGTTTCAGTCAATCCAATTCTTTCCCGACATTCACGCAATTTTGTTGCATAATACGAGACTGTTTTGGGGTCAATCAGCTCCGCGTCCTTGAGTTTGCTGATAGCTATCTCGGTTTGCGTTACATGAGCAGGAAATTGGGTCTCAATTTTTCCACAGGTCTTGAGTACTTCTTTTTTCTTGCGAGGCATGGTTTCTCTCCTTTGTAACTTTCTCTTGTTGAAAAAAGGTTGTTTATGTTGCGAATTCTCGACTTTCAGTTTTCGTGGCAGGATGAAATAGTCAAATGACACCAAAATCAGCAAAGGAGAGTTTGCCATGGAAAAGAAACATTCCAACCCGTACCTTGAGCACATTGGTTCACAGCAAAAACTATTCGAACCCATGATACCTACACGACCAATTAGGGACGTAAATAACCACTCAAAAGTTATTTACATAGACGAAACCAGAGAACGCATCCCCGATCCGCCGAATCCGAGAAATCTGTTAATCCCTATGGACTTTCATGAACCGGATGCAATCGATATGAGCAACAAAGAGATCCTCAAGATGAAGGGCCTTGTTTCGGAACCGGCGATGTACAGAAATACTTCCATACCCACGTCAACACCTGTGTACCGTCAGATACAAGTTCCTTCAAAGGATGAGCAGCCCACAGTGCAGGAATTGCTTCCGAAAGTCAAAGTATCAAAAGCTACCGACGCTGAGAGCGCTCCCTCTACCTCAGAAGACAAAATGTCACCGTATGATACTGCGCAGTATTTACTTACACGCTTCCACATGAAGTCAATAAGTAATGTACTGCACATATTTGATGGTCAGTGTTACCGGCCATATCCAACAGATACAGCGTTACGCTTTATTGTTGATAAGTGTCGCTCACAAGCCAAGGCCGCCGGTACCCCCAGTTTTCCTAAATCGGTATATGATTGTCTTCGCAACGAACCTCGCATTGAATGCAAAGTGGGAGAAAACAGTACTGAACGCTATCGCTTTGTAACTTTTGAGAATGGAACCCTCGACCTTAAAACAGGCCAGCTACATCCCCATTCACCCCAATATTTTACAACATACTGCCTTAAATGTCAGTATAACCCGAGCTTCGCTAATCTGTCTACGCCCTATTTTGATACCTTCCTCCATCAGATGAGTGGTGGTGATAGGTTGTTAGAGGCCAGGGTGTTGGAATTCATTGGCTACTGTCTTGTTCCGGATCTTGATGGGCGAGTAATTTTCTTGCTTCAAGGTTACTCTGGCGCAGGCAAATCTTTAATTTCGAATTTTCTCCGCAGTCTTTATCCCGACGAAGTCGTTTCATCGTTGAATGTCCATGAACTTGGTGACAAGTTCGCTGTGTCCGAGTTGAGTCGCAAGGTCATATGTTTGTCGCCTGACCTTCCCGCCGGAGTGCTCGATGATAAGTCAGTCAGTGCTCTGAAAAAACTCAGTGGCCACGACAAAGTATCCTCCGATGTAAAATTCCAATCTCGGGTGGAATTTGAGTGCGAGGCAACATTTGTTTTAGCAACAAATCACATGTTATGCACCAAAAGGAGAGATGAGGCATTGATTGACCGTATCGTTGTAATTCCCTTTGCCTTCCCCGTGGCAAAGGAGGCCCGCATGCCGTCGTTAATCGATAACCTAAAGGAGGAAACGGATCGTATAGCTAATCGGGCACTACAGGCATATTTTTGTCTCCGCAGTAAGCATTACATCTTTTCTGGCAACTACGAGATCAATGCGGTTACTGAGGCAACATCAATCAGTAGCGACCTCGAATCATGTATGGCAGCATTTGTACAAGACTGGATTATTCCCGATCCCAATGGAGGTGTCCATAATTGCGAAGCCTGCGAACTTTTTTGCAGCATTTATAATCTTAGTATAAACGATAACGCTTTTTCCCGGTTATTTACTCGGTTTGTTTCTCAAAAACATCCTATTGAACATGGTCGGGTGAGATTGCCCGGTGGTGGAAATCCCAAAAATTACATAAAAGGAATACGACTTAAGGATGGAGGGCAAGTGAAATGAGAATTTATGCGGTTTTCGGAGATAATGCTGTTATGATTGAGTATTCCTATGAGCACGCAAGGTATTGCCTGCACAAGTACTTCCGTGGTGCACATTACACCAAAGCATTCGGCAGCATTGCCGAGGCAACAGCCGAAGCAACCGACCATCTGTGGGAAATTGCCCCGCTGAACCGGGCTATACCGGAGTTCCTCAAACCCGGGAAGATTTACTTTGCCAATAAGCTTCCCCTGAATACCCAAGGAGAATAGCCATGGCCAAGAAAATGAAATCTGACCCGCCTGAACTGCTCCCGATGCTGATGCCGGCCAGTATGATGGCAAAGGTTTCCGGGATCGGCGAGGCAACTCTGCGAACCTTGATGGCACAGGGGGAAATCGAATACCTGCAGATCGGCAACCACCGCTTACTCAGCGTCAATGCCATCTGGGCCTATTACGAAACCCATAAGACACCTTCTAAGCCTGCTATTAAGGCGAGGTTTGACGCTATCCAGAAAATGAATGCGGAGAGCGCATAATCAAATCTGTCCCGGAAGGCACACGCCTTCCGGGACTCTGATCCAACTATAAGGAGGCAAAAATGGCTATTACAGAAAGAACCGTTCAAAATAAGCGTAACAGTGTCGGGGAATTAACCGGGAAACCCGGTATAGTTTACGACGTGAACATCAAGCACAAAGTCAACGGACAGCAGAAAACACATTCCAAGAAAGGTTTTGCCACAAAAAAAGAGGCCTTGCAGTACGAAGCAGCCATGAAAAACAAGCTTTCAAATCCGTCCTATGTTGCACCTACAGCTGCCCAACGGAAAATGACTGTGGAGGAATATTTGGAGGAATGGGTCGAGCGGCACGGAAATGCTAATCTCCGTCCCAGTACAAAGGCCAGCTACAGGTCTCATATCCGTAATCACGTGATTCCGTATATCGGAAGCGTTCCGCTTGGGCAGGTAACTCCTGCCATGCTGGATGATATGTTCCGGCAGTTGTACGAGAAAGGTCTCTCCCATAGCTCAGTGAAATATGCCCATCGCGTTGTAGGGGTTGCTTTCGAACACGCACGGAAGTACCATTACATCGAAAACAACCCTGCAAGGGACGTTATCACTAAGTTCGGCAAGCAGGGCAAGACTCCTGACCCTTATACGACCGAGCAAATGAGCACACTATTTGCCAATGTGGCTGGTTCCAAGTGGGAACTGATCGTGGTTCTCGGAGGCCTTTATGGGCTTCGGTTGTCTGAAATTCTTGGTCTTCGATGGAGAAATATTGATCTTGAATCCAAGACGTTTGCTGTGGTTGAGCAGCTGCCGTTCGGAATACCGGCGGGAACAGTGACCATTGATGAAATGGCTCCTGTAAAATCCAGTGATCGTGTCCTGCCGATCACAGACCTTACTCTGCCATACTTTCAGCGCCAGCTGGCATTACAGGCCGAACAGAGAACTTTGCTGACCGGAGCGGGACAAGCCTGCTATGACAATGATTTGGTTATCGCCAAGCCCAACGGGGCACCGGAGCGCCGGGAGCGGGTATCCTCGAATTTTGGTCAGCTTCTGAGGCACACTGGGATGCCTCATATGCGTTTTCATGACTTGAGACATTCGGCAGCAACCAACATGCATCAGCTTACAGGCGATTTTTATACCGTAGGTATGATCCTGGGGCACAGCTTGAAGGGCATCGGTATCCAGCTCGGAATCTCCAATAACCTTGAGTCTGTCACCGCTCAGTATGTAGATGTGCGTCTGGATCGGAAACAGGTGGTGCTTGATACATACCATAGAGCTGTGTTGAGTGGCACCAATGTTTAAATAATAAGGCCAGCGTTGAATTTCAGCGCTGGCCTTATTCTCAACGTATATCTTTTAGTAACACTCTTATCTAACTATCGGAATAAACTTCCCTAGATATTCGCGCAAAGCATCATCGCAAACATATACATAGGTTCCTAATATTCCGCGAGTCAGCAGAACTGCGTAAGTGTTGAGAATATAGTTTTTTAATTCATCATCTGCTACAGACCGTTTCACTTTATTGTCAAAAAAGTGTTTTCGATTAACTCTAACTTCTCTGCTTTCAGTATCATAATACAAATCCGGGCCAATAACTACCGCAGCATAGTTCAGATCAAGCCCAGGCAATGAATATATGCTGCCCATCTCCTGCTTTGCGTTCGGGTTTCTAAGCCATCCGCCAGTCTGGCGATTCCACCATACATCAACTCCATCGATAGATATGTCCGGTCTATCAGGAGAGTCTTTCGCAATCCACTTCCAAGCATACCCTCCACACAATCTACACAAGCCAACAGACTTTTCTTTCATATCAAGAGTCTCAATCATATCGCTAAAGGAGCAAAAAATCTTGAATTCATAGTTTTTGAAATTTAAAGCGGAGAGCTGTTTTTGATTCAATACGGCATGAATATAGGGAACGTAGTCGTTTCCGGCGCGAATACGCATCTGATCCTGTAGTTCTACCGGACGGATACCACAATGTGAAATATCAAGGCGTTGATGAAAAACATCGTAAGGAATATCAGAAGGACACGCAATTTGCTTTCTATCGTAGAGCAACACAAGACAATCGGAGTTTTTCACAAGCCAGTCTAATTCGTCATGCGTATCATCCAACCCCAGCCTAGTGTTGCCGCTTCGGAAATTAGTAATATACATACCCAGATTTTTGTTTCTTCGTAATCTGTGCGCCTCGTCACAAATGATAATGTCATAATGCTTTTTTGTAACATCAATTGGGCTAATAATCTCTTTATCATAGCCCCCAGGCAGACGCTTAAATGCAGATCTTAGTTCACTTCGTGTGGCAGAATTGGAAAATACCAAACCGACTTGCTTTCCGTTGAAATCAGGGTTCGTCTTAAGGTGATAGAACAAAGAGGATGCAATGACCGTCTTTCCGGTTCCTGCATCACCTTCCAGAAGTATGGGCCTAGCCTTTTTTGCCTTTCGTTGTTTTGTGATGCGCTGGTATGTATGGCATTTACAATATTTGTCAAGGTGGCAATCTGTTTATCTGTAAGGCTCGTTTGAGGAGAATACTTAAACTCCGTTTTATTCAGGATGGCTTGAAACTCTTTGTGCTTTACCAATCCACGCTCTACCAGCTGTGGCCATAGCCTGTCAAAGCCCAGTTCAAACTCGTTTTTTCGCCGATAAAATGTGCGTTCACCCTCACTGCGATTGATGACATGAAATCTGCGATCAATACGCATTAATTTAATCAAAAGTTTTTCAAAATGCTTTGCCGGAGTTTCTTCAATGTCCTCGCCTGTTATTACGTGGATTCTCTTAAAATGAAAACGGTAACACCAATCATCCTTACGATGATGCTCCTTGCTTCGTTCAATAATATCATTTGTCTCACCGACATACGCATCTCTGCCATTCTCTAAGATATACACATAGTGAAAATCATGAGGGAATGTCCATTTGCCGTAGTCAGGGGAGGCATAGTCATATGTCGTAATTTCAAAACTAACTGTTGTAACCATTTCCATCACCTTTGCATTTAATCAGGCTACATTGATTATACAAATAAAATCATACAAACACAACCGAAAATCCCTGTTATCATATCGTCTTATACGTTTCCGTATGATGCGTGGTAACCCTCAAAAGCTATATGAGTTCTGCATATGATATTCTGAAGTTTTATACGTTTCTACCGCCCCTCTGGGCACCATTTGGGCTCCACAGCATTCATTTTCGCCGAATGGTATTCAGTGCTTGGGCACCACAAACAGGGCACCATGGGCACCATTTTGGTTTTTGCCGCAATCGAAACTTAATATCAAGCAAAGAGAAAACCCTTGGAAACTCAGCATTTCCAAGGGTTTTTGGCGGAGGCGGTGGGATTCGAACCCACGGACGGGATTAACCGTCAAACGATTTCGAGGGGAATAATGCATAAAATATTTGCTCATATTTGTGCATAACGTTTTATTTTGCCATGGAAAGTAGCTATATAAAAGAAAAATTCCATTTTTCTTCACACTGGTGAATTTCTGACTTCATATCATCACAGATCGGCAAAAGCACCATTTCGGCACCACGCTAAGCAATCATCCTCCCTGGGGTAACGTCAGAGACATCGCGGCTTAAGCCGCGTCAAATGAAGGCCGTGCAACCCCCTGGCCGGACGGGGGTTGTAGGCCTTCATTTGACGCCTTCCCGACAGGGCGCCGAAGGCCAAAATTTTGACGATGTGGGAGCGGAGGTCGTAGACTTGTCTTAAACCTCTATACTTTCTATCAAGTCAGAGCTGTAAGTCCCTTTTCTTTCAGGAACGCATCGGAACTATTGATAGCCAAATCAATGTCGACCTGGTTAATTCGATTGACCTCGGTAGTGGAGCCACTGGAGAGAACGAGCTGGACTTTGCACATCTGGAAGAGGAGAGCTACCAGTTGGACAGTGTTCTCTGTCATAAGCTTCTCCGAATCGGTAAATTCGTTCCAGTCAGTTTTTCCGGTAAGAATCACCAAGTTGCCCAGTTGGGCGAGATGTCGCATATACACATTGTTAGTAGCAGACAGAGCTTTTTCGAACCGTTCTTCTGTCATGTGCAAAGATTCAAGATAGGCACAGATTCGGTCAATTTCTGTCTTGGCTTTTTTCATCTGTTCCATAGCCTCGTCCGCTTTGGCTGAGAGCTTGTTTCCGGTAAAGTTGAAGATAATGCCGCCTACCAGGAGACCCATGCCCAGAGTGGTGGCACCAAGAATGGTGGTTCCAAGAGCTATACCGCCGCCACCGGCAGCCAGTGCACCACCACCCAGGGCAGCCAGCGTGGCGTTAGTGGCAGCTGCACCACTAAGCGAGGCGATGGCAGTGCCTGTGGAGGCAGTACCCAAAGCCATAACGGCAGCAGTAGTAGCACCAGCAGCAGCAAACCCACCGGCAGTTCCCAAAGCTGCTCCACTCAGCCCTCCCAGTAGAACACCAGCACCGACCGACACCTTTTTCAGATCCTCTGGACTGTATGTTGGAATCGTGACGTCACCGTGCTTGAAAGCGCGGAACTCCGGCTTATTCTGGATGCGCTCAAAAATGTCTGAGAACTTCTGAAAACTCTGCAGAATCTCCAGCTCCAGCTTTCCCAGACGATCCATGGCAGCAGTGCAACGTTCATTCCTTATCTCAAACCGCCTGACATTGGCTGTATGTGCCTCTTGAGTTTGCTTCATGGTGTCATTGGCTTTTTTCATTTTAACTCCACCATGAATTGCACTCCCAACACCAGCTGCTCCGGCAACTGCTGCTGCAGCTCCTAAAATTAAAGGTAATGGCATCGTAAATTCCTCCTATTTTTCTAAATTCTTTAGTCTTTGGCAGGCCTCGCGGTTCAGGCGATAATATGTATCGATAGGCATCACTTCCTTGAAGAATTTCTGGTAGCTCTCGTCTACTCTGCACAGCAATGGACGTTTCTCATAAATGCTGCACAGATTTCCAGACAGATATTTGCAGGTGCCATCGCCCCGATCCAGCTCTGCATACAGCTTAGATATATCCAGGTGCCGACAGCAGGCTCCACAACGATCACACTCAAACATAGCGATTGCTCATTCGTAAATCAGATGCCGGCTCTTATCCCTCATAAAAGTGTCAAAATCACCTTCCCAGGGAATCGAAATGCCAAGCTCCACCATGTTCTTTTTCAAAAAGAAATTGAGGCTCTTTTCATCTTCGATGCAGTCAATATAACTTTCAAGCGGTTGGTATTGGGCGGTTTCTTTTTGGAATGCAGCCAAATCAATTCTTTTGAGTTGCTCCATATATGTTTGCAGTGATGCGGTAATTTTCTTATAGGCATCCAACTGCTTTTGCAGAGGTGCTTGAATACCAGCCCTGAGGCAAATTTCCTTTAGCACCAGCACCGTGAAACGTCCCCATGCGATGATGTTCATACGAGTAAAAAACATTAGCCAATTTCCACCAGAACGGACCAATGCGTCTGCCCCATCCATCAAACATAATGTACCATGTCCGAAAAGGAGCATTATGCGCAAGTCGGTATGTGACTGGGTGGGGATGCACTCCTTTAATGGCTTCTTGAAATAGAATCGCTGCTTTATCATCCAGATAAAACGGACCAATAGCTCACAAAGTAGTACAGGAAGCGACATGGCTATGCCAAACCGGGCGTCGTACCCCTCTTGAAAGGCTCGAACAGCCAATGTGGCCAAATCTTGTTTATCCTGTCCAATGTTGAACTTTCCGAAGTTGCAAAATTGGAAGAGTTCAAAAAATGGAATCGCCACACCTGATCCTCTTCCAATGTTACCGCGACTACCAGAACTTCCCGCAACATCGGACATGATGTGTCCAAACCAATTTACAATGCCGCAGAAAACTTTAGAGACAAGGTTATTGCCTTGCAATTCAAAGGATTCTGTTTTGATAGTAACCAGTTTTCCCCCGCTCACAAACGAAGATGTAGATGTAAATTGATTTAAGACTGAGAAAAACAATCCGATGATATCGGGCGAATGTGACAGAGATTTGATGTGGTGGTTTTTGGTACTCATATTGAATGCACCGCCCACATCCGCTGAATATCTCTGGTCGTAGTTGACTTTATATTGTCTTTCCAGATAACCAATTGCACTAGCAACGTTGCCTTCTTTTCCAGGTCGTGGAGACCATCCACTTTTTTCTGCAAATTTTTTTACAGCTTCATCTACTTGCGCATCCGTCCATTTTCCAATGACGCTTTGGCTCGGTGCACCTACTAGAAAAATATCAACTAAACCAGAGACTGCCCCACAGGCCACTGCAATTAAATAGTCGGATGAATCGCAGGCGTGTTTCTGTAGCAGTTCACCATCTTTTTTTTCAATTAAATCCTCCATTATTGCATCCCCTTTCCTTGCTCATTCGTTTTTTGTGGGCAGTCTTTCCAAATTACACGGTCCCCCTGGCTTCTTAGCCACATTTCAATGCCCTTGCCAAAGACCTCCGCGCGGATCTCATAACATCCGTCGTGCTCACTGAGTATCTCCGCCGTGGAGAGCCGGTCCAGTACCGCCTCCACGGATGGCCCTTTATAGATAAAACGCACCGTTTCCAGTTTCCCGCCGTACATGAACTGGACCCGCTTCCGGAACTCCCCCTCAGAGAAACGGCGGCTGTATGGCACCTGGAAGTGCTCGTCCAGCACCTGGAGCTTCTCGATCCTGTCCACCCGGTAGATCGTGGGGAAGGGATCATCGGCATTCTCAAAGTGCTCTGCCCGGTCGATGCCCTCAATAAAAGCGGTCAGATAGAAATAGAACTCCGAAAACAGCAGGCCCACAGGCTGGAGCCGTCGGCTCTTCCGCTCTCCCTGCTGGGTGCGATAGACTGCCTCGACCACGGAATGGCTCCAAATCGCCTGTCCCAGTGTCCAAAGCTGGTTCGAGAGCCGTTTCCCATGATATGGCTCCACATAGTAGAACCGCTCGTTCGCCAGGATCTGGCCCAGGAGCTTCCGGCTCTGCGGGGAGGCACACCGGCTCAGGAGCTTATCCAGAATCGGCTCCATCTCATCCTTCGGCATGGAGCGGCTGTCCAGCAGGATTTTGCACACCGCCAGCAGCTCCCCGCAGGAGAGAAAGCTCCCGGCGGCGGAGGTCAGCTCATACCGCTGCTCCTTCGCCTTGTATAGGATCTCCTGCGGCGGCTCCTGACTGGCAAAAAAATTACGCAGGCAGTCGATGTCCCTCTGGATGCTGCGCTCGTTGACACCAAAGCGAGCAGCGGCTTCTTTTTTCTGCAATCCCTCTCCGTGGACCAGCATTTCATAGAGATACAGCAGGCGGCTGTTCTTGTCTGTCTCCACGCCACCACCTCCTGTCTCTATCATAGCAGCGGACATAGACACTTTTTGTCCATGTAAAAAATTGCGCTGAAAGTTCAACGTCATTATACCCTAAAAGTTATATCCATTCAACCCCACAAGTTCATTTATAGATAAAACTCTCCGGGTTAAACTGATGAAAAACGGAGGGGCGCTATGGACTGGGTATCAATCGGCGGGAGAATTCGCAGGCAGCGGGAATTTCTGGGCTACACACGGGAGCAGTTCGCGGAGCTGCTGGACGTGACGCCGAAATTCTGCTCGGATATTGAGCTGGGTGTCAAGGGGATGTCCGTCCAGACCCTGTGCCGGATCTCTGAGGTCCTGCGCCTGTCCACGGATTTCATCCTTTTTGGCAGGGAGAACACCGAGAGTTCCAGCCCCATCACGCAGCTGCTCCGTAGCTGTTCCTCCTCTGAGCAGGCCTATGCGGAACAGCTTCTGAAAACCTTTATCATGGCAATGAATGCAAAAAAAGAATCGCTTTGACAAGCGATTCTTTTTTTGCGTCCACTCCCGATGGGGAATGGATTAGATCTCACCGCTGTAAAACAGGTCTTCCAGCTCTTCAGCGGTGAAGCCTTGGGCGGCCAGCAGGTCAATATCCTCCGGAGAATACCCAAAGGCCAGCGCCACGGTTTTCAGTTCATCCAAATGGGTCGTGTCTTTTTCCGCATGGGGGAAACTGCGGCAGTATGGATCGTTCATCAGGAACCGGGGGTATCTGAACCGGAACAGCTTGCTGTCATCAAAGGTCTCCCGGTCGAGCCGCCCAGTCTGGTTAATCCGCAGAATCTCTCCGCACTGGACAGGAACCTTCCGGCTCTTTCCAAGCGGTACTTGAAGCTTCCGGAGCGCCTGACGAAGGATTTCTTCCGTTGAGGCATAGAGATAGAGACCGCAGTCCGGGAAGAAATACAGGCAGAAGGGGTTGTCTCCCTTGACGATGTAGAAACTTCCGTCATCTCCCAGCACCGTGATCGTGAAGGAGCCTTCCAGCAGCTCCGCCATATACCGGAGGCTGTCAAAGTTCAGAATGCCCTTCTGCACAATCAGCTGGACGGCGATGTAGCTGTCCGTCTCAATCCTGGTTCTGGAAAGATGCAGGCTCTTCCGCAGGCTGATGTCATTGTCTAAAACGCCATTGTGGGCCAGGGCAAAGGTCCCAGTCTGCATGATCCCCCGGAACGGGTGGTTGTTATAGTTCTTTCTGGCACTGCCCTGGGTCGTCATGCGGGTGTGGCCCATGGCGAAGCGGGAGTTGTCGCGGACGTAGAAGTTCAGCTTGTGGCCGGGAATGGGCTTCTTATAGATATGGAGATTCCTGCCGGAGTCATAGGCCACACCGGTGGCGTCCGTTCCCCTGGCCTCACTGGCAGATGCCAGCGCATGGAGCATCTTGGATTTTTCCTTCCCGGTAAAGCGCAGCTCCGTGTCGATCAATCCAAACAGACAGCACATTGTCACACCTCCACTTCCGCCATGACCGGCTCGTTGACATACAGACGCCGCTCTTTCAGATACCGCACCAGCTCCGGAGCCTGACAGCCGGAGACAAAGGAAGTCCAGGACAGGGCTTTCAGCTCGTCGTCAGACAGATAGATCGCCACGTCACAGATCCGGTCAACGAGCTGCAACGTGGCGATCAGGGTATTGTATTTGAGTGTTCCCCGGAACATCCGGAATTCGATGGTGTCCCGGTTGGTGAGGTTTACGCAGGTATAGCGCCCGCCGTGATACCCCTTCTTGGCGTGATCCAGGATCTCCATGGGCTGCTCCTTATAGCCGTAACGGGATGCCCACTGATCCAGCTGGTGCTGGGTGCGGCGGCTGAATTTCAGCAGCTCTTCCCAGTGCTTCTCGAAAAAGTAGAGGACACGGGCAATGGCGGTGTCCTGTTGTTCCTCAGTCTCTCCAAAAGCCAGACGACTCACATGGACATGGAGGCCACAGGTCCCGGCCTGATGGCTGGTGTAGCCCAGATCCACAGCTCCTTTGCAGATTTGCTCCCAGGGTATCTGCTGGAGCTGGTAGCTCAGGGACATGGGGTGCGTGACGATCTCAAATCCCTCTTCCAGGGAGCCATCATGCTTGCAGTAGATCCGTTCCTCTTCTTCGTTGGCGATCCGCAGGAGTTTTTTGGCGTTGGAGCCGTACTCCCCGGCTCCATCGATTTCTAGCTCCACGCCAAAGAACCTGGGGCCGTCTCCATAGAAAATCGGCTCCGGTTTGTAGCAGTAGTCCTGAATGGCCCGGTCGCCGGCGGTCCGGGTATAGCAGGCATGGCAGAGCGGTTCTTCCTCGTCCGGGTCATCCCGGTCATAGTAGGCTTCGTCGTTGTGAAGCAGCTCCCCGCAGCGGACGCAGTTGGTGTAATAGCGGTCATAGCAACGCTCGCAGAGCGGCGTGTCACTGTTCCCGGCATTATCGTCGGTCCAGATCCGTTCTCCACAGACATGACAGGTCACGGTCTCCTCTGCAAAACAGCGGGGGCAAAGGAATTGCCCGTCGAACTCTTCCCGCTGGGAGATAAGGTATTCACGTCCGCAGATCGCGCAGACATAGGTTTCCTCTTTCATCACTCATTCCTCCTTCATCACTTGGTCGATGATCGTACATAAGATAGCAGCGGCGGCAGCCAGGATGATCCCCAGGACATTTTTCCTGGAATCAGTTTTCACCCCAGGGTGCAGACCTTGCGGAGCAGCTGGTCTACCAGCTCCACCAGAATAGCGCGGATCACGGAAAGCAGTGTGTTCAGCATGGTTTTCCTCCTTTTTCCTTTCAAAATGAAAAAGCGGCGGCGATTGCTGAATGCCAAAGGCATTCAGC